>JAEIGA010015573.1_pt1 | contig 11571 bp, 7 predicted proteins | sample 9270691 | NCBI WGS metagenome assembly JAEIGA01 (sample SAMN17057246, study PRJNA624740) | gut metagenome | biome: biome; isolation source: fecal sample | host: Bos grunniens | place: China: Xizang | collected 2019
AGACCAACGGATCGGCAGTTTTCCTTGTAGGCCACGTGAATAAGGAAGGGGGAATATCCGGTCCGAAAATACTTGAGCATATGGTGGATGCCGTTCTGTGCTTTGAGGGTGAGCGTACGAATTCCTACAGGATAATCCGCGCAAACAAGAACAGATTCGGGTCTACAAACGAGATAGGCGTGTTCGAAATGGGTGACAGGGGACTTGTTGAAATACCTAATCCAAGCGAAGTGGTTATGGCGGAACGCCCGAAAAATACAAGCGGCTCCTGTGCAGGCTGCGTTATGCAGGGAACAAGGCCGATAATCTCGGAAATTCAGTCACTCGTTACCAAATCCGCATACGCTACAGGCAAGCGCACCTCAGACGGCTTTGACTATAACCGCATGTGTCTGCTGATTGCAGTTCTTGAGAAGCGTATGGGACTGAAATTCTATGAAAACGATGTGTATCTCAATGTGGCAGGCGGTATTCAGCTTGACGAGCCCAGTGCTGATTTGTCTATAGCTATGGCACTTATAAGCGGCATCACCGACAGAATTATACCGGATAATCTTATAGCGTTCGGCGAGCTTGGTCTTGCCGGAGAGGTGAGGGCTGTCTCTCATATAGACTACAGAGTAAAGGAAGCAGTCCGTCTTGGCTTTACCAAAATAATTCTCCCGAAGAAGTGCTTGATGTCACATATAAAAGTGCCTGAGGGGGTGGAGCTTGTAGGTGTTTCAAACATTTATCAGGTCCTGCCGCATATGGCAAAAAGAGAGTTTGAATCAGACACTTAGCCTCCGAAACTTGTTGAATTTGCACTAAATAAATCAAAAACGCAGCATTTTTTGTGCGATATGTACAAAGAACGGCTGCGTTTTTCTACATGGCTAATGTAAATAGTTGTTCCAAAAATATTGAAAAAACCGTGAAAATAGTGTATAATTTTACTGTAATGCTATTTTGCTTTTTTCGCAATAGAGCAAAAACGACAAGGAGATATTATTTAATGGAACAGGTTTACACCAAAAGTATTCGTAACGTGGCCCTCCTCGGACACAGTGGGGGCGGTAAAACATCACTTGCTGAGTCTATGCTTTATATTTCCAGACTCACCGACCGTCTCGGAAGCGTTGCAGACGGCAACACTATATGTGACTACGATCCCGAAGAAATTAAAAGAGGATATTCTATTTCTTCTGCTATGGCACCTCTTCTTTGGAACGGTGCAAAAATTAACATACTAGATACACCCGGTTTCTTTGACTTTGAGGGCGAGGCGATACAGTGCGTAAGGGCCGCGGATGCGGCTATTATAGTAGTAGACGGCAAAGCCGGCATAGAGGTAGGAACGGAACTTGCTTGGAATCTTGCTACGAAGGCGGGTATTCCTAAGGCGTTCTTTATCAACCGCTTTGATGACGGTGAAGCAAGATTCTACAAAGTATTCGGAGCTATAAGGGAGAAGTACGGTCTTAACGTGTGCCCTATACAGATTCCCATCATCGACGGTGATACGGTTGTCGGATTCGCCAACCTCGTTGAAATGTGCATATATACGTTTGAAAAAGCAACCGGTGAATACGTACGCAGCTCCATTCCCGACAAGTTCCGCGATGTGTGCGTTGAGTATCACTCAATTTTGCTTGAGGCAATAGCACAGACAAGCGATGAGCTTATGGATAAATTCTTCAACGAAGAGCCCATTGAGCGTGAGGAAGCGCTTGAGGCTATTCACCAGGGTATTATTTCCGGCGATATCGTTCCCGTATTCTGCGGTGCAGCTATAAAGAATTGGGGCATCAAGACTTTCCTTGACACCATAACCGAGTCTTTCCCCCGTCCTACTGCACGTAAGACCGAGAAGCTTCTTTTGGCTGATGGCTCTGTTAAGGACGTTGCTATTGATCCCGATAGCAGTGATACCTCCATTTTCGTGTTTAAGACTGTTGCCGACCCATTCGTAGGCAAGATGTCGTTCTTTAAGGTAATGAACGGTATGCTCAAGAAGGATATGGTTCTTCGCAATACCACAAGCGGTGCGAATGAGAAGTTTAACAAAATATTCTTCCTACGCGGTAAAAAGCAGATAGATGTAGATGCTCTTTCGTGCGGTGACATCGGCGTCGTCGCAAAACTTTCGGATACCAATACTAACGATACTCTTACGACACTTTCGGGTGATGTTAAGTACGCTCCTATCGTATATCCGAGACCCTACTATACCATGGCTATAAAGCCTCTCGCAAAGGGAGACGAGGATAGAATTTCCTCGGGTATATCAAGACTTCTTGAAGAGGATCTCACTATTAAGTACACCAACAATTCCGAAACCAAGCAGCTTACCGTTTCCGGTATGGGAGACATTCATCTCGATATTATCGTTTCCAAGCTCAAGAACCGCTTCGGAGCAAACGTAGAGCTTACCAAGCCTAAGATTGCATACCGCGAGACAATCAAAAAGAAGGTCGATGTTGAAGGTAAGCACAAGAAGCAGTCGGGCGGCTCAGGTCAGTACGGTCACGTTAAAATTACGTTCTCTCCCGGAGAAGAAGAGGGCCTTACGTTTACAGAGAGCGTATTCGGCGGTGCGGTTCCCAAGAATTTCTTCCCAGCGGTAGAGCAGGGACTCAAGGACGCTATGCAGAAGGGTGTTCTCGCTGGCTATCCCGTCGTTCGCCTTGCAGCTAACCTCTATGACGGCTCGTACCACGACGTTGACTCTAACGAAATCTCCTTCAAGCTTGCTGCAGGTATTGCATACCGTGAGGGACTTCCTCAAGCAAATCCCGTTATCCTTGAGCCCGTAGGCGAACTTAAGGTTCACGTACCGGATAATTATGTTGGTGACGTTATGGGCGATCTTAACAAGCGTCGCGGAAGAGTTATGGGTATTGACCCTTGTGACGACGGCACTCAAACCGTTCTTGCAGAGGTTCCGTTCTCCGAGATGACAGATTACGTAATTTCGCTTCGTGCAGCAACACAGGGACGCGGAAAGTTCGATTTTGACTTTATCAGATATGATGAAGTTCCCGCATCTATTACCGAAAAAATCATTGCAGAAGCTAAAAAGGAACAAGCATAAATCAAAGCTTCCTCCGTTAAAAGCGGAGGAAGTTTCTTTTTCTGCCTCAAAAAAACGTGCGGTTTTTACATTTTTCAACCTTTGTTTACATTTCGGAAAAATTTTCTTGACATATTATTTTTAATATGATAAAATATATATGTTATTTGCTTTGTCGCAAAAAGTAAAATTTTGGAGAAATTATTATGGAAAACATCAACAACCAGACGCTCACGACAGCAGAAGCGGATAAGAAAATTACCGAATCCGCAGAAATTGCAGAGCGCGCCGACTGTTCCGATGCTGAACATGACAAATTCGCAATTAAAGAATATGACACACCGGCATACAAGCCCCGCAAGCGCAGATGGGGTGACAGAAGCGATGGCAGAAAGTTAAGAACTCTGCCTCCGATGCATTACCTTGAGCCGTACCTTATGAAGATACGCTCTGATGCACAGAATCACTTCGAAGACGTTGTAGATATTACCAATATTGAGAGATACCTTGACCAGAAGCACAGGGATGGGTATACCAATATGACTTTGCTTCACGTAATTTTGGCAGCTTATGTTAGAGTTGTCTCGGAGCGCCCCGGTATTAACAGATTTATTGCCGGACAGAAGATTTACTCAAGATCTTATGTTGAGTGCGCGATGACTGTAAAAAAGGAGATGACACTTGAATCTCCCGACACTTGTATCAAGGTTATATTCGATCCTCGCGACGATATTTATAACGTTTACAATAAATTCCAAAAGGTGTACAAGGAATCCGTTAGCGCTGATAGTGATTTTGATAACGTTGCAGGTGCGCTTGTGAAAATACCGGGACTTTTGCTCAGAGGCGCTGTAGCAACGCTTCGCTTCCTTGATTACTTCGGCATGCTTCCCAAGGCTTTACTTAAGGTCAGCCCTTTTCACGGTTCTATGATTATAACCTCTATGGGCTCGCTTGGAATTCCTGCGATTTATCACCACCTTTACGATTTTGGAAACCTGCCTTGCTTTTTGGCATACGGCAGCATTTTTACAGGTGATGCAGTAAACCGCGACGGAACGAGAGAACGCCATCACTTTGTCACGTTTAAGGCAGTTCTTGACGAGCGTATTTGCGATGGATATTATTACGCATCGGCATTTAAGAGAATTAAAAGATATCTTCAGCACCCCGAGATGCTCGATAAGAGTCCCGAAAAGGTTGTTGAGGACGTTGATTAAAGCATAGACATTCACAAAATATTAAATTTTGGTTAAATTTTATTAAAATATATTGTATGCGTGCCCGAGCGGTGCTATACTTTATATATATTGGCGCATAACAGCGCGTTAGGAAGGGAAAATATATGCGTGGTACTGCATTAGCGTTCAACAGATTTTTGGCATTGCTTTTAAGCTTTTTGCTTGGATTTATGTCATTTGCGGGAATTCTTGTTGGCGCAGGTTATTTAGTTTATTCTCAGCTGTCTGTCGACAATCTGAATAAGCTTGGCTTAAATATACGGACGGAGGAATTCATCGATCCTTCAGCAGAGAAGGCTCTCACGGGTATGACCATAAAGGGAATGATTGAGGAGATACAGTATCTTTCCGAAATGGGCGGTGAACTTGATCTTGACGCGCTCATCGAGCGTTACGGTCTTAAGCTTGACGAGGAAACGATGAAGATTATTCCTGACGGAGTCAGAGCAATACCTCTGTCCGACCTTTTCGGTCCCGAAGGAGGGCTCATTTTGCTTGATAACGTTGAGGTTTCATACGTTCTCGGCTTAATTCCCGGAGACGTTTTGGCAGAACCAATGCTTGACGCGCTCTCGGATAACACACTTCGCGATATAGTCGATCTTGATCTTGCGTACCTTTTTGACGGAGTAGATCTTGGCTATCTTGTAGGTGTTACATATGAAAAAAATGAAAGTGGCGAATACGAGATAGTATACGCAGAGGAGGGAAATCCCACCTTCCTTGAGCTTCTCGCGCCGCTTGATCTCGGCGGACTTCTTTCGTCTATGGCAGACGGAGAAACCGATATTCTTGCAGTGCTTGGCGACAGCCTTGAGGATATGTCCCTTGCAGATCTTTACAAAGCATTCTCTTCACCCGAAGAGGAGATACCCGCATTCCTTGAGGGCAAAACTCTCGGTCAGATTATCACAGAGGACGAAAACGGCGAATCTAAATTTGACATCGCGCTTCTCTTTGAGGGTGAAAAGCTCGGAACTCTTATGGGCTACGAGTATAAGGACATAACACCGGATGATAACGAAGTCAATCCCGAGTGGGTGCTCAAGGATTCCACCGACTCAGCAGATCCTATGATAAAGGCACTCTGTGACATTGAGCTTTCCGAGCTTCTTGCCGAGGACGCAGATCCTATGCAGGTAGTTATGGACGAAATAGGCGAGAACAAAATGGGTGACATCATGGGCTACACCTACGTTGACGATACCGCTGACGGCATTGAAAACGGTGTATGGCAGGATTCAGACGGTAACGAGCCGGATTCAATCACTAAGTCTCTTTGCAGCATCAAGCTTTCCGACCTTATTTCCGATGAAGCAGATCCTATGGATACCATTATGGATTCTCTCGGAACCAACACTCTCGGTGAGATTATGGGCTATACCTACGTTGACGGTGAGTGGGTTACCGAGTCAGGCGAGCCTGCGGATGAGCTGTTCCAGGCTATTTGCGGTGTTGAGCTTGAGGCTCTTATGAATTCCGAATCCGGTGAGAATCCTATAATTGAAGCGTTCGGTGAGAGCGGAACTACTCTCGGCGGACTTATGGGCTACACTCTTGATCCTGTAACAAATGAGTGGGTTGACGATAACGGTGCGCCTGCAGATTCACTTTTTGCGGCTTTGTGCGGTGTAAAGCTTTACGATCTTATGGAGGGCGATGATCCTTCCGGTATTATTATGGAAGCACTTGACGGCACCACACTCGGCGAGATTATGGGATACACTCTTGATCCTGTCACTAATGAGTGGGTTGACGATAACGGTGAGCCTGCAGACGCACTCTTTGCTGCGCTTTGCGGTATAAATCTCTATCATCTCACAAACCCCGAGCAGTACAAGGATTCCGAGGGTAATCCTGACCCCGATGTAAATAACGCTTCTGATGTTATTATGAAAGCTTTCGAGGATTCGGGAACGGCGCTTGGTGATATTATGGGTTACACCAAGGAGGGCGACAAGTGGTATTCTACCGACGATAACGGTGTTAAAACCGAAATTACGGGTGTAGGCGCTATAGTTGCTGATTACTCGCTCTATGAAATTATGAACGACGGTCTTGATACCGACGAGATAATGAGCGAGCTTACTATTGCTAAAGTTTACAATCTTGAGAAGGTTGATAATCTTCCCGTTTATCTTGACAATACGCTTCTTGACGGCTTTACCTTCGATGTATGGTTCGACAATGACCAGCCCGCAAGCGCTATTATAGCCGCTCTTGCCGAATATAACGTTGACGAGCTCAACACTAAAATTGACACGCTTAAGATAGCAGACGTAATCGGCCTTGTAGAGTACGAGGGCAAATACTATAAGTGGACCGTTGTAGGCGGCAAGAATGGATATATAACTCTCGAACTTGACGACAGCCTTACAGCAGAGTTCGCATCTCTTACGCTTAAATCATTCCAGGGCAATGCACAGCCCGGTGAAGATACCGTTGATTCAATCATCGATGGAATAAAACTTCACAAGGTGCTCGGTTACCACAAGGAAAATGGCAAGTGGTATACTAAGGATAATCAAGAGGTTTCGGGAATCTTAGCTTCTCTTGCAGATTCTGAAGTAGGAAATCTCACGGTTAATATTGAAAACCTTCGGATTGGTGCAGTCGCCGAATACGAAAGAGTCGGAGAGGATGAGTTCGGTAACGGTATTTGGGAGGGCGAGAACGGAAGCAAGCCCTCGGGTATTATCGCTGCTATCGCAGACCTTACAGTTAAAGAGATTACAAGTGAATCTGCACTTTCCAACAAGATTCAGAAGGTAGAAGTCGGTACGCTTCTTGGATACGAGCTTAAGGAAGACGGTAAGTGGTATCAGAAGATTAACGGTGTAGATACTGAGGTTACAGGCATAACCGGAGCTATTGCAGGCTTCACTGTCGAGGGACTTGATTCAGGTATTAACACCATCGAAATCGGTAAGCTTCTCGGCTACACCTATATAGACAACACAAATGACGGCGAGAAAAACGGCACTTGGTACGAAAAGCAGAACGGCAATCTTATTCCCGTATCGGGTATTATGGGGTCTGTTGCAGGATTTGAGGTTGGTACACTCCAGGATAATATCGGTACTATTACGATAGGCAGTGTCGTAGGCTTCACGAAAAAGGACGATGGCAAATGGTATGACGGCGACAAGCTTGCTTCGGGCATACTCGGTTCTATGGCAGACCTTACCATTGACGACCTCAAGAATGAAAACACTCTTGCGGATAAGCTCAAAACCGTTGAAATCGGTGACATAATGGGCTACGTTCAGGATAACGATAAGTGGTACAGTGTTGATGAGTTTGGCAACAAAACCGAGGTTGCCGGTATTATGGCAATAATCGCAGGCTCTAAGGCTACCGAGCTTGATTCTACGATCAACAATACTGAGCTTGGTGATCTTCTTGAATTCAAGAAGGTTAATGGAGAATGGGCGTTGGATAGCGACGGTGCGGAGCTGAGCTTCCTTATGCGTAATATGGCTGGTAAGAAGCTCAACGAGGTCGGACTGTTTGTTTCTAACCTTGCTCTTGCAGATCTTTTCACAGAAGAAGACTTGAATAGCGGATATCTTTCGCTGTTCCCAAACCCCGAAGACGTAACGCTTAAGACCTTACCTGATGACCTAAATAGCGTTTTTGAAAACGCGACACTCGGGCAGTTCCAGACGGCCGGCATGATTGACGAAAACGTCGACCTCAGTAGAAAAGTATTGATAGGTACTGAATGGGTGGAATTGAAAGATTTGCATATAGATGATCTTATAAAAGTTATTTCAAATCCTCAAATTCCTTCTATTCCATAAACAAAAGGGGCGTCGCTTTGTGCGACGCCCTTATTATAACACGGGAAGCAAAAAGCTTCCCGTGTTTCTGATTATTATTAAGAATAAAGCCTTTATTATGTTTACACACGCGTATTTTACTGTTTAAAACTCGGAGCGTAATATTTAAGAACCTTAAGTGCCTCATCGGTCACCTCAAAATAAAAGGCACACGGTGTATTCTCACTGTCTCTGTAAAGAGCAACGTAACCGCCCTCAGCATCGGGTGCGGATAGGGCACTGAATATTTTACCGGGAGCAAAAGCTTCGATTTCCGCCTTACTTTGTTCGATTGGCGCGATAAGCTCTGCTGATTTCAGCTTGAATTCGGTAAGTGTCTTAGGCTTTGAATTGCCGTATTTTCTGGTAAATTTCAGTGTCCCCGAAATTACGGTGTATTTATTATCTATCTGAACGTATCTGTAAGTAGCTAGAAAAAGTATATACAGAAGAAAAGGATAAACCGCGCCAAGAGGCAAAAGCTTCGAGGTGAAAATTACCGTGAAATATATCACAGTAAAAAGAATGTAGGAAAATATAAGTAGATTTTTCCTTTTTCTAAGCTTGCCTACAGGCTTTTGCATAACAGCGTATTCAAAATTGTTTATATCCATTTCAATCTCCAATAAGCAAAATTTTCTTGTACAATACATAATTATACATTAAATCTTGCCCAATGTCAACCTATAAGGATATTTTTATTTACCTTTTTATTTACCTTTTAATTATAACCTTGCCCAAAAAGACTTTCAACTCGTCGCTTTGACGACTTTGGAGAATAAGTCCAGCTGTCTATGTGACATACCTCGCTTGTGTTTATAAAATATTTAAGCGGCTCTATATAGGAATGCGTGTCGTGCGTATCTATAATAATGAGCTTAATTTTCATTTTTTCGGGAATTATGCTCTTTATGTAAACGGCAGCCGACTGCCCGCTGTAAACGTTGTCACGGTATTCCGCAAGTCCTGCCAGGTTTGGCGTAAGCTCAACGAATATTCCGTAGTTTTCAACGCCGCGGATTATTCCGCTGACTGTTTCGCCCTCGGAAAATCCTTCCGCATTTTCGCTCCAAGTGCCTAGCAGCTCTCGTAAAGAGACGTAAATACGCCCCTTGTCATCTATACTTTTAACTATAACGTTTATAGTGTCACCAACGCACAAACGCTCTGAAGGGTGCGAAATTCTTGACACCGATATACAATCAATAGACAAAAGAGATATTATACCGCATCCAATATCCACGAAAGCACCGAAATTTTCAAGATGCGTAACCTTCGCGGGTATTATATCTCCCGGAACTAAATTTGCAATATAGTTTTCGATACATTCAAGCTGTGCAGCTTTTCGCGAAAGTATTGCCATTCGCCTGCCTGTGCTATCGGATTTAAAGCCGATAATTTTGAAAGAAACCGGCTTTCCTACCCTCGTAAGTATTGCAATATCCTTCGTATGCTCTCCGTCTTTTGCAAAAACAACCTCATCTTTTGGAATTATTCCCGTTATTCCTGCCGGCAATTCTACTCGTAAGTTCAACTCGTGGTCGCAAAGCGTCGCTGCGGATTCAAGTATAACCCCTCTTTCTGCCGCGCGTTCTATCGCAGATACAGAAGAGAGATGTTCATAATTTCTCTCAGTACAAATTAGTGTTCCTTCGGGCGTATAAGAATTCATACAAAAATGCCTTTCCCCATCTTAGACTTCTCGGTTTAAACCGACTGCTAAAATTTATGCGGTGAAAGGCATTTTTATGACCGTTTTGTTTTTTGTTTTTTAAGTGCCATCATTTTCGGGAGAAAGCCCAAAGCTTACCTGTATTGCATTATTAACCGAAGCCATAGTAGTATCGTTTAGGTGTCCCATTTTTTCTTTAAGCCGTTTTTTGTCAATAGTTCGTATTTGCTCAAGCAAAATTATACTGTCCTTGGAAAGTCCCGCATCCTCGCAAGGCACGTCTATGTGCGTCGGTAGTTTGGTTTTGCTCATTTTTGATGTGATAGCCGCAGCTATAACAGTAGGACTGTATTTGTTTCCTATATCGTTCTGTACTATCAGTACAGGTCTTAGCCCGCCTTGCTCGCTCCCGATAACAGGGCTGAGGTCTGCGTAATAAATATCTCCGCGTTTTATGTTCATTTTAAACTATTTATCCGCTTGCTTGCGGATATTTTATTTCTCCTTTTAGTGCTTGCATATCTATTTTGTCAATAACTGCCTCGTTTTAAACAGGGATTCTGTGAAAAATATCCGGCTAATATCATTTTATGCAAAATTACTGTTTTCTCTACACGTATTTTGTCGAAAAGGAGAAAAGAAAATGCGCATTGTAGCTTTTTGCGTTAGGTCCTCTAAAATAATTGATGCATTATATATGAAGATGTATTATATATAAAAGTAGATTTAAATCAGAAGCAACGTAAAATAAAAACCGCCCGTCTGAATTAACAAACGGACGGCTTTGCCGTGGAGGATTTACGCGTTAGTATGAGTGTGCGCGGGTTCATCTTCATTCATGAACAGTAACGAGATGCACCAAATACCGGCAAGCGCTATAAGAGTGTAAATGATTCTTGCAATCACGGTACCTGCGCCACCGCAAATCCATGCGACAAGGTCGAAGGTAAAGAGACCTACAAGTCCCCAGTTAAGTGCGCCGACTATAATAAGAATAAGCGCAAGTTTGTTTACAACCGTCATCGTGTCTGACCGTGCCTTTCTTTGCAGATGGTCTTAATCGAAGTTCTGTACCGTGACGGTGCAAAACTCGTTGTCCTTTAGGACATTGACCCTGCTAGTTTATAATCAGAGCGGAATATTCCGTCTGTGCAACGCAATTTTCGTGCGGCTGTATCTATTTTAACACGATTTATAAAAGATATTCGTAAAGTTAAAAATTATTCCTCAAAATCGGGAATTGTGTCTCCGAATTCGTCTTTTAGCTTTTCAAGAGCGCGTTTCTCGATTCTTGAAACGTACGAACGCGAAATGTTAAGATACGAGGCAACCTCACGCTGAGTTTTTGGCTGATAGCCCTTCAATCCGTAGCGAAGAATTATTATTTGCCGTTCTCTTTGTGTAAGCGCATTTTCTATAAACTGCCTAAGCTTTTCTGTAAGAATTTTGAAATCAATATCTTTTTCAATTGTATCTTCCGTGCTTATGATATCTAAGTATGTAAGAGGATTTCCGTCCTTGTCTACGTCTATTGTATCATTGATCGATATTTCAATTCCGCACCTTTTTTTGCTTCTGAAAAACATTAGTATTTCGTTTTGTACGCATTTTGCCCCGTAGGTTGCAAACCGCGTGCCGAAATCGCTTTTGAAGGAATCTACGGCTTTTATAAGTCCAATGCAACCGATAGAGAGAAGCTCATCGGGGTTTTCATAGGAGGAATAGTATTTTTTTATTACGTGAGATACTAATCTAAGATTGTGTTCTATCAGTTTATCGCGGGCT
>JAEIGA010015574.1_pt1 | contig 11571 bp, 35 predicted proteins | sample 9270691 | NCBI WGS metagenome assembly JAEIGA01 (sample SAMN17057246, study PRJNA624740) | gut metagenome | biome: biome; isolation source: fecal sample | host: Bos grunniens | place: China: Xizang | collected 2019
AAGGAAAAAGAACGTTGAGATAATAACATGTGATATATGCGGCGATCAGATAGAAGGCGATAGCTGCACTGAGGATGATGAAATCGGAAGACCTCTTGATCTGTGTAAGAAGTGTATGGAAAAAGTCGATTTTTTGGCTAGTTATATCGATAAAGAGCCGTACAGCACTTTCGTAGAGATTTTAAGACAAAGGCCAGAGGTTGATATGGAGGATGCTGGCGAAATGATTGAGCTTGTATCGAGGTACTATCAGAGCCGGATTACACGGCTGAACATAAAAATCGCAAAACTAAGTAGAGGGGGTTCAACATGAGCAATGAAAAAACAGAAAATCAGGAGTATGTAAGGGTAACATGTGAGAAATGCATGTGGTGGAATGAACTAAAGGAACGCAACGGAATAGGCACTTGTGATATTCACGGTGGTGGTTGGAGCCGTGGCGATTATTGCAACTATGCACAGAGAGACATAAATGAATAAAAATGGTGCAGGTTACTAAAGATGACACTAAGAACAATGGGACAGTATGCAGTAATAGTAATTATGATCCTGGTAGTTATTGGACACTTTGAAAAGGGAAAGAGGTAGAAAGTTGGTAACGGTTTTAGGGTTTCAATGGTCAGGGAGCCTACGCAGAAAGGGGGTCAAGAGTAGGACGTTGAGTAAGACCTTTTGGGTATATCACGGGCATTGGCGCGTTGACTGCTGCATGGTCTGATGTGCCAATGAAAATTAAGGGAGAGACGAAAAATGGCATATCTTGAATACGCTGAATTTTGGGATGACAACTTATTACGTACAGACTATACCTTATGGTGTTCTGAATGCCACGCAAAGATCAGGTGTAAGTCTGCGGAAGACGCGCAAGGGGTAATTCATAAGTGTAATTACTGCTATTCGTGCGGTATTCGACTTGAAAAAGGATTCATTACGCATTATGGAAACAAGACAGAACACAAACGATATGCACTCCCTATATGGAAGAGCCAGTAATAAATGCGGGGAATGCGAGTATTTTTTCAAAGAAAGAAACATATATCACTGCCGCAAATGGGGTGAACGTGCGGAGTGGAGCAGAAAATATCAGGCGTGCAACCTATTTAGGGAAAGAAGAAAGGACGGGACGGGGTATGAATAAATTTGCGACAATCGCAGCAAGCGTTATAGTTTCAGTGGCACTTTTAGGATGTGATGCAGAGGGGTATTCAACTGCAACCGATGTAAATAACACAAGGGCTGTGGCAGACAATCTTGCAGCTAGTCAGCCAACGCCAACAGATATCGATTACAGCTTGGAGAGATATAACTTAATCCGTAGAGCATATTGGGTTAACGGTCAGCGTGACAAGGCTAACTCGCTCGTATGCCCTATCGAAAAGCCATTAGGATACATTGTACTGTTTACGGATGCAGGTAGCGTTGTAGGGTCATTTACAGTGGATGGGAAAGTAAGTTCACTCAATTCTTACCTGACGCCGGATAGTGAATATTACGAAATAGATTCAGATTCCTATTACGGACATAATGAGTGGCTATCTGATGTAGATGGTTCGTATGGTGAAAACGATGCAGGTATATTTTTTTGGACCGTAGATAACAACTACATAGAGTGGACGGGTACATACCTCTACACAGACATGCCGATTCACATAGATGATCCTGTTATTCAGATTGGAGGATGAGTATGAGTTATTACGAAGACGATCATACCGGGTTATATGTTGCAATAGCAGTCATGGGTATAGCTGCAATCGTGTTTGGAGGTGTGACAATTACTAAGGCGGTCAATAGGTGGGCATATGACATACAAAAGGCCGACGATGAGACAAGCTACAAGACACTTAAGGAAGTCGAGGATACTTGTCGGGCAATGATAGCAAATTATGAGGCCGACAAGATGATCTATGAGCAATTCAAGGATTCGTCTGATAAGGACGAACAGAACTGGGCCAATAGCGCCAAGATAAGGGCCAATAAGACAGCAAGCCAGTATAACAACTATATCCTTAAGAATGATTTTGTTTTTAAAGGTAATGTTCCGGGTGATATAGCAGAAGAATTGGAGTACATCCAGTGACTATTATATTGATGATAATGCGTATTATTTATGGCTTTTTAATGTTTATGGAAGTGTTCGTTATTCCATTTATTTTGGGAATTAAATGTGCTCGATTAGGTGATATTGATTCGGTAATAATAATTGCAATCATGACAGTCGTTTTTTGGCTGTATGTGGCATGTATGCTTCATGAAGGGGAAGAGGATAACAGATGGAAGACATTAAACAATTTACAGAAGAAATAGCTGATCTTGGGGCTAGTATATCGGATGCGATTATAGCATATGCACTATTACATCACCATAAGCCAGAACTTCTTTTAAAGACGATTGGCAAAGGCATGGTGATTACATCGACAATGGGCGGTTTTGACGAATATGTACCGAAGATGTCTGGAATTATTCACAGCTTAAATCGTGAAGAACTTGCCCAGTTTATAGCGGATGTAATCAATGAGAACAAGGGAAGTCATGAGATCAATATTCCATCGCCTTTAGGTGGTTATGTGGCACAAGACATAAATTGCGTTGATGACATTGAAGATGCTCTGAATGAGCTTATTGATTTGAGAGGAAATGAGTAATCATATAAGGATATATGTTGAGAATAGGGCTAATAGATGTTGACAGTTATAACTATCCTAATCTTCCTTTAATGAAATTATCAGCGTATCACAAGTCAAAAGGTGATCATGTGGAATGGTATCAGCCTATGTTTAGCGGTCATATGGATATCGTCTATATGAGTAAGGTGTTTAGCTTTACGCCGGACTATGAATACTTTATTGATGCAGACAAGATAGTTAGGGGCGGAACTGGTTATGCTATCTCACTTGTCAATGGTAAAGAAGTTTATGATAAGTCAAAAGATATTCCATTATCAGATGAGATAGAACATATATATCCAGATTATAGTATTTATCCTGAATGCAAAGATACTGCTTATGGTTTTCTTACTAGGGGGTGTCCAAGAGGATGTAGTTTCTGCCATGTAGCGCCAAAGGAAGGTCAATGTTCGCACAAAGTTGCAGATTTGTCGGAATTTTGGCATGGTGAGAAACATGTAGTTCTATGTGATCCTAACATTCTTGCTTGTCCAGATTGGAAAGACTTGCTTGAACAGCTTATTAATAGCAATGCTCGCGTGAATTTTAATCAGGGCTTAGACATCAGAATGATGACGCCTGAAAAAGCAGAGATGTTATCTCGTATCAAAATAGACAAGATACATTTTGCATGGGATAGATATGAAGACAAGGACCTAGTTCAGCCAAAATTTATAGAATTTAGGAGTGTAAGCAAAGTTCATCCTCATAACTTGCAAGTGTATGTATTATGTGGTGACCGAGAGAAGCGGGTTCTTGAATCGGATTTATATCGCATAGGGTGGCTTAGAGATAACGGATATGCACCATATGTGATGCTTTATGACAAAGACAATATCCCTAAAGGGCATGAACTAAGGCACCAGCAACGATGGGTTAATAACAGAGTTATATTTTGGAGTTGCCCGACATTCGATGAGTATAGAGTTACGGGCAAATAGGAGTAGTGCGATGGCGATCAGTGAGAGAGAGTTCTATGCAGCACATGGTCTCGATATGAATCCAGATAAACTTTTGCAGGAGTATACAAAGTACACATCAGCTAAGATGCTTGAAGTTGTAAGAAGTGAGATTGAGTCAGCGTCACTTATTAACTATCCTTTGCCGACCAGGGCAACAGATAAGCTTAAGCTTATTGGTTGCATGAAAGGCATAAATATTGCCTTGGATATAATCGATAAGCATATCTCAGACCTTACAAGTGAGGTGGCGGCAAATGAGGAAAATACTACGGGATCTGGAAAAGAATCATCCTAGGATATATGACCTGCTGATGATCGCCTTGTTAACTACAATATTGGCTATCATGATGGTTGTTTATACCGTTTTTTCATAAGGAACAAATGGAGGAATTACCATGAGATGCAAGGATTGTAAGTGGTACGAAACTAACGACACCGAAGATGTTGGCTATTGTTGCTTGGACTATGAAACAGTGAATGAAGAGAATTGGTGCGATTTTTACAATGGGGATAATAATGGAGAACAACAATGGAAGAGATAACAGTTAATGGAAAGATATCTGACAGTAGCGTTTTGGTTAAGGATTCAGAGGTTTATACCAAAGAAGAAATAATAACTATCTTAGACAAGATTAGGCACCCTATGATGCATGAAATATACATGAAAGGCGTAAACATGACAGACGAATATCAGGGATGTTGGGTAAGATTCAGAGATATTGAAAAGGTCGTGAATAAATACTTTGACGAGGTACTGGAAGATGGCAAAGATTAGACCATATGCTGAGATGTATAGAAATAGAAATGAAGATGGGTGGCATGAATGGGATGATATTAGATACAAATGTCCTAGTTGCCACAAAATTATTAAAGAGGGGGATATAGGCTGTACGGATTGCGAAGTGTTCTTTGATTGGAGTAAGAAGGCTAAGATACAGACAATCAAAAAGATCGTATGGGAGTAGAAATCGAGGTGGAAAATGACAGTTAAAGACATGGTAGAAAAGCTGAGAATGTCAGAAATAGTAGAGATAAGAGATCATGCTAATTACCTTATATGTATTAGTAAAACTGACTCAAAAGGAATAACGCCATATTTAGGAAACGAAGTAATTGAGTGGTTTCCATTTGATGAAAGCACCTTTTATGGACCAAATTTTTGCATTCTGATAAATGATGAGGTGGAAGAATGACACCAAAAGAAAAGACGATAATACAGATTTTGAAAGATACAGTTGGAACGATAGTTCTTGTAATAATTGCAATGGGTTTACCTGCTTTGCTTACTGTAGGAATGTGTGCTAATTGGAATGATGATGTAACATTTTTAATTCTTTTGCTAAACATATTGGACGCAGTAGCGCTTTTTGAGTTAATTGGGTGTAGTAAGTGAGGTGGAGATTGTGAACTGATTTCTTGGAGTGAAGCAGCTTGAAGAAACTCAAGATAATGGAGAACAACATGAGTAAATGCAGCAAGAAATATATGGCCGGGCTTCAACGAGCCATGATACTAGATGTTTACAATATGTATGACACAGACGATGTGTCAACAGAAAGATTATTAGCAATGGTCGCAGATACCGTTGGATGTGATATTGATGAGGTCGTTGATGCCTTGGTTGATGATGATTTAGAAGGGACATAGGGATGGAACAAATACAAGGGCAGATAAGCTTTTTGATGGTGAGAAACAAGAATCAAAGCGGAGTCTTTAAACGTAAAATAAGCAGTATTGGAGATAGAATATGTTAATTTCAATCACAGAGAAATGTAGAATGGGTTGCAGTCATTGCATGGACGATGCCAAAGCTGATTGTGATAAGTTTATGTCTGAAGAGATATTTAGGAAAGCAATAGATTTTAATCTTAAGTATGATCCTACTATAACAATTACCGGCGGCGAACCTACTGAACATCCCAAGTTTTGGGAATTTATGGATATAATTGCTGAAAAGATTGCTAAAAAAGGATCTATAGCGCTTATAGTCACTACTAATGGGATGAATCTAACAAATGGTGATATCCCCAAGATGAGAGCATTAAGAGAAAAAGCAGGGAATAAAAGTTTAGTCTCATATCAGGTTACACATGTACCTGAATATTATCCCATCCATGTTGACCTAACGCTAGATGTATTCAAAGAACCGGATGTAGTTATAGCAGATAAGATTGAGTATTTACAGTGCATAGGAAGAGCTAAAAATCATCCAGAGTGGAAATTCTATCAGCCAACAGCTCCAAAATGCTTCAACTTTAGATCATTGATAAAAGGTGGATGCAATATCACAGACTCAGTTCATAGCTTAAGAAGTATGGGTAAGTTCTGCACCCCTCAAATCAGTTATGACGGGCATATCAAAGTTGGTGAAACAACTCTATGCCCTAATGTTGCATTCATAACTGACAGCGAAAGTCTGATACTTAGGAAGATTAGAAGTTTTACATGTTCTAGTTGCAGTCATATCACAGATAGAATGCCGGATTATTATAAACAAGCTATTGGTGAAAAGTAATGGTGTCAATCAAAGACAGAAAGTTGTTTTTCGTGTGGTGCTGAGATGGAAGAGGTGAATTGAATGATAGAAGAAAAACCATGTAAAAACGTAATAGGTGCAGTAAAAAGATCATGGCTTACTGGTGATGTTGAGTGTAACGCTGTTTCCAGAGAATACGAATGTGGCGGTATATACCATAACAATTATATGGATATTGTTGGTAACAGAGATCACGATTGTTTTTGGGATTGCAAGAGATGTAAATACGATGAGGTAAGCAATGTTAACTAATGACCGCGAACGAAAAATCTGTGCCAAATACGGCGCTTATGATGAGACACACCATGTTCATTGTTGCGACTGCCCGCTAAAAAAAGGCGATCCCGGATCATACGATTTCAGGTGCAAAGCCAACAGTCATTATGACAAAAGCACAAAAGAATGGGAGTGGGACGAAGACTATTGAAAACACTGAAAGAGTTAAACAAATACATAAAGTGGGACGAAGATTTTACTGCTTATGGCGTGACCATGAGGGCAACTACTATAGAACTTCCGACAGGCGTAAAAGGTGTTTGTGTAGTTGGTCTTGATGAGAATGGATGGGAACACGTAAGTATAGAACTCAATGTTAACAGGCTACCTAAGTGGTCAGAGATGTGTTTTATCAAGGACCTGTTTTGGAATGAAGACGAAGAAGTTATTCAGATACATCCTAAAAAGAGCCACTATGTAAATTTGACAGAAGCGCTGCATTTATGGCGCCCGGTTAATGGAGACTGGTCAATCATGAATAAAGAGAATGAGGGACGATAGATGCGCAGTGATTTTGTAGATGAAAAGGACGTTACCAAAGAGTTTCAATCAGATTTAATTGATATATTCCAGTTGTGCATTGGCCACGGTACAGACAGATGCACTCTGGAATTAGACTATCCATCAGCGCGTATTGAATGTGATTTTACATTCAGGATCATACCCAAAAAGAAAACTATATTAAGAGGCAACGACGATGAGCAGAAGTGATGCAGGATGTTACCTAATGATATGGCTGATTGCAAGTGCTTTAACTTGGATTGTAGATATAGAGGGTTTTTTTACTGTTAAACAGAAAATCCTTATTCCTACAGTAATAACAATATTTATGTTTCTGTTCAGAGTCGCAATTTGGCTGATGATGGGGGAATGAGTATGGAGAGGAAAGAAGTCATAACCACCTTAGAAGACTTAAAGAGTAGGTGTCCAAAGTATATAAAGGAATACCAGGCGTTAGACTATGCGATCTCTTCTGTAAAGACGGACGAAGCCTATCAGCTCGAATATGAGGATAGAGATTGTGTAGAAGTAATCAGATGTAAGGATTGCAAGTATTTTGAATATGATACATTCGCAAAGGTTGACGGAGTGCCTTTGATTGTCGGTCATGAAATGTGTAACAAGTGGGCCGACGGATGTAAGACTAACGAAAATGGATATTGTTTTCTGGCAGAGGCAAAAGGTTAAGGAGGGGCAAAGTGAAAACTTTCGATTTATACGAGATAGTTAAGCAGTTAAATGGTGGCGGCGTAGCACCAATAGGTGAATCTAACTACGATGAAAAAGCGTTTAAACGTATGCAGGAGCAGAAAAACTTAGTACGTCTTTTGATCGACGACATCGAAAGAGTGGCAATACTAGAAGGGTATGAGGCAAGCGTATGCGAAGCTAAAACAGATGCAATAGATTGGTTGCTTAATTTGAAAGAAGACATAGAAGGAGTTTTGTTAGAGGTGAAGTATGATAGCAATTAAAGATGAGGCCAAAGGATAATTTAATAGGGGCGCGATATGCAAATACAGGTTGATATTACAGAACATGCCTATAACAATATTATAGCCCTGGACTCAATATCACTAGGGCGCATCCCATATAAAGGGATAGTAATGGCTGCTATCAATGCGATCAAGAGTGGCGAGGTTGTTAACGAAGAAAGGACAAGAAAAGGGCATTGGATTGAAGAATTCAACGATGTCGAAGGCGAAGTGCGATTTACGTGTAGTTGCTGTGGAAAGTATCAGTTATTTGAAACGGACTATTGTTATAACTGTGGGAGTGACAATAGAGAGGTGTAAGAGATGAACGTAAACAGTGAAATAACAGTATCATTAACAGATAAGGATAAGGAAATCTTAATTAAGGCTATTGAATTGTGCGAAGCGATAGCAGCAGATTGTGATTGTAATACTGATATGTGGATAGATGCCGATATGGTATTTACCTGCATACGTTCTAATTACAAAGATGGGAAGTTGCCGACAGTTAATACTATTGATTGAGGGGGTAGGAAGATGAAAAAAGAGGAAGTGATAAAATGGCTCATGATCATGAAAGCGAACCTTAACACATTTCCAGAAGTAAGCAGTGAAAAGAAAATCGAAGCATTAGCCGAAGCAATCCGATTGCTCAAAAATGAGCAGTCGGAAGAGCCGAGTTGTTCGGAAAAACCGAACAAGTCGGAAATTCCGACAAGTTCAACCACTAAGAATGATTTAGGAGTTGATGCAGTAAGCAGAGAAAAAGTGTGGTACATGATAACGGGTGGTAAATATTCAGACGAGGATGATGAAAAGTTTATTGATAGGTTAGTTAATAAATTAGCGGAGTTGCCCTCAGTAATACCAATAAGACCTAAAGGGCATTGGATATATGACAAAAGCTTTGCTAATTGGATATGTTCCAAATGTGGGGAAACACCAAAAACAATAGGTTATGTAGGTACAGGCGCTTTCATGGCTGAACATTTTAAATATTGCAACCATTGTGGAGCAGAAATGGATGGGGTAGAAGAGAAATGACAAGAGAAGTAATTACGAGGGATATAGTTGATTATGAAGGGTTATATACTATTGATATTTTTGGAAATGTCATAAATCTCAAAAACAATAGGGAAGTAAAACAGCAAAAGAATAAGTTTGGCTACATGTGCGTTTCGCTTTATAAGGATAAGAAACAAAAACAATATAGAGTACATCGACTAATTGCAGAAACATTTATTTCCAATCCTCAAAATAAAGAGCAGGTAAATCATATAGATGGTGATAAAACACATAATGTTGTATGGAATCTTGAATGGACTACATCAAAAGAAAACAACATTCATGCAAGTGATATAGGGTTGGTTCATAAGGCAAGAAAAGTAAGAATAGTAGAAACTGGAGAAGTGTTTAATTCACTTGGAAGTTGTGCAAGAGCGATTAAAGGTAATGCAGGAGATATATCAAGATGTATTCATTCAAAAGGAACTAAGGCACATAAAGGATATACATTTGAAGAGGTGGTATAAATGGGAATGTCAAGAGAAGAAGCGATAGAATTTATTGCACAATCAGTAAAAAGTGATGTTGATATGGCATTGGTAGCAGATGCGATCAAAACCCTAGAGCAAAGATGGATTCCTTGTAGTGAGAGGTTGCCCGAAGATAGAGAAATAGTATTGCTTAGCACAGAAACAGATAAAGTATTTGAGGGTAGATTCTATGATGATAACACAGACTGCCAATGGTATGTTTTTCGCAATGAAACATTTCTACCGAATCATGTTGTTACTGCATGGATGCCATTGCCAAAGGAATATAAAGCAGAAAGTGAGGGGAGATAATGACAAGACTTGAAGAAAATGGAAAGATTGTTGATGCAGTTAATAAAATAGTGGAACAAAATCCAACTGGGACTTATCAGGAAATGGTATCATTACAGCTTGGTACAATCGCTACAATGCTTACTGATATATCAAAAAGCCTTGCAATCATTGCTAATAAGGCAGAAAGTGAGAACACATGAGAAGTATATTTAAAAGAGCATTTTGTTTGCATGAATGGGTGAGAATGGATAGCACTTCACTTGTTTTTAAAAATGTTGGAGCAAGATATATGTGGGTGTGCAAGAAATGTGGTAAGACAACATTTTATCCCAATTACTAAAGCAGAAAGTGAGGATCAGGAATGAGCTTACATTGGTTAGATAATGCAGATAGTTGGATATGTCCTGTATGTGGTTTTGAGACAAGTAGTCCTGCAAAGTATGAAGGATGTAAGTGTCCTAAATGTGGTTTTCAAGATAATAAGGATAAAACAGAAAGTGATGAAGACTATGACGATTGATAAAGCTATCAAGTTGATGATACGAGGTAGTAAGTATGATTATGACGGCACACCAGATGAGTTTTGCGAAGCTTACGATATGTCAATAGAGATCATGCGCAAGTATAAGAAGATAGAAGAAGTACTTGACCAATTAATTGATTCTAAAATACGCACATATGATGCAGTGATTGAGATTGAAGATATAGTATACGGGCAGGCGGAGGTAGACAATGGGAATGACGATTGATGAGAGTATTACAGAATTGGATAAAGCACGAGATTCGATAGAACCATGTCTTTTCCTAGATGAAGCAATAGACCAGTCAATGAAGACTGCGATTGAAATTATGCGCAAGTATCAGAAAATACAGGAAATCGTCAAAGCATGGAACGATATGAACTCTTTTGACAGTATGTTGAAGATTAGTGAGGTTTTAGAAGATGGAAAAGACGATTGATGCACAAAAAGAATACAGTTGGGAATTTCAAAATAACTTATTGGATTTATTTGAAATGTGCTACAAGAATCATACAGATTCTTGCACAGTAACATTTGAATATCCTAATGCAGTTATGGAGATTGACTTTACATTTAGAGCAAAGGGGAGGGGAGAAGATGGCAAAACGTGAATTCGTAGATAAACAAGCTCTGCTAGATAAGATGGAAGAACTTGATTGGCAGGATTTGTATTTGCCGGTACACTATAAGGATTTGGTTATTGACGAAACCCCTATAGTTACTGAACAGGAAATCGTAAGACCATATCTAGCCAAACTGAGAGCAGACATCGTAGCAAGCATAGAGGATATAAAAGGTAAATATGATAATACTGTACCTGACAATGATAGCTCGTTATGCAAGTGTACAAGGAACGAAGTCCGACTAGAAATTATTGAGTGGATAGATAACCTATTAACAGAACTTGGGGGAGAATAATGAAAAAACACATAGGCTTAATAATGTCGTTAATACTATTCTTGATTGTAATAGCATTAACTTTTTTCCAACAGCATGATATAGGACGATGGGAATTTATTTTTCATCTAACCGCCTGGTCAATAGCATCTTTCATACAAGGATTTCTTCTGGAAAAGAAACCGCAGAAAGGTACTATGGTAATCCATGTTGATAACGCCATTGAAGAAATGAAGAATCTTAATGCGGGCGAACTTGAGATAGCTGCGACACACATTCGAGGTGATAAAACGTATAAAACAACAACTATTATCAGCTTAGAAGAGACAGCCGAAACGGAGGACTATAACGATGAGGACTGATTTTTTCGAAATGCCTTTATGGTTCAAAATATTAGCACTTCCAGCTTGCT
>JAEIGA010015575.1_pt1 | contig 11571 bp, 9 predicted proteins | sample 9270691 | NCBI WGS metagenome assembly JAEIGA01 (sample SAMN17057246, study PRJNA624740) | gut metagenome | biome: biome; isolation source: fecal sample | host: Bos grunniens | place: China: Xizang | collected 2019
AAAAATCTTGTGTAGAATCATAATATAAGAAGAGGCCATATAAATTAATGTGGCTTGACATAATTCTTTTGCCGTTATTCCAATTAGCAAACTCTATTCTGTCAACAATTCCATAAACTGTTTTATGGCCATCTTTCTCTATTTTGAAGATTCTAAAACCATCTTTCAGGTATTCTTCTACCTGCTTTTGAAATAGGTCTTTAATTTCTTTATATGCCCCAAGTTCACGCATATCAAGTTTAGCGCGCTCCTGCTTTATATATTCTAACTCTTCCTTATATTCAATTAATTTTATTGGCTCTCTCATAGTGTTGTTCTTTTAACAGTGCAAATATACAAAAATAAAAATGAATTAACAAACACCTTAAACAGTTGATTTGAGATAGTTAACTATTTATCTTATATAGATAAATGACAAGTTATGAGTTTATTTGGACTTGATGAGATGTATAATGAATTGTTGATGGAGGCCAAGTCTCCTGAGGAAATAAAGAAGATATTAGAATATCAATTTGTTCAGGGAAAAGGCGTTCCGCAAGAAATTCTTGATAAAATATTTAACATTGACCCCACTAAGAAGAAATCGTACACTAAGTGGGTTCTTATGCAATGGGGAGTTGAGAAAGATAATATTATGCAATCATTGAGGGATGGACATCTTCAAGATATGTTTAAATATTTTCAGGAAAGAGCAAATACAGGCCTTAATTTATTGGGAATGAAATCATTTGAGGAAGCAATGAATATTGTACCTCGTGCAGAAAGGGACCCAATTTTTACTCCTATACCTGAAGATGAAAAGGATGACCCTAAAAATGATTTTGAAATTGTATACGATTCTCCTGAATGGCGTGTTGCCATCACCAATACTTGGCAGGCAAATGAAAAATTAGGAAAGGGGTGTAAATGGTGTACGGCTGGCGCTTATGGTAACGGTAAACGCTATTTTGACACTTATAGTGGTTATGGCCCACTTTGGGTTAATTTTGATAAAAGAAAGAGCGAGATTGGGTGGGGTGATAATATAGAATATCCATATACTCGTTATCAATTTTGTTTTGAATATGGTTCAAGAGGCGAAATGATGGATTCTCGTGATGATAGAGTGAATTTCGAGGAAATGAATATTCCAGAAGATGTAATAGAATTTTATGAATCTAAGAATCCTTTTTATGGTGATATTTTACGAGGTACAATGGACGACGAAGCCTCTTGGGAACGTTATTCTAACGAGCGTTATGAACACACTATTTTATTAAGAGAACCAGTATTTGGCCATACAGCATTGCGTTTAATGCCAACTTTTAATGAAGATACACCACGCGTTCAAGATGGAGACCCATATGAAATGTATGATGAGGGAGACGAGCACGACTCTATTGATGGTGTACAATACCCAGACGAATCTTACATTTATGATAAGTGTGAAGGCTATAATATGGTCGTAATGAAAGCCGATGGATGGAATGGTGACGAAGAATTTAATGTGTATTTTGAGGAAAATAAATATCGCGGGTGGCGATGGACAGGCTTAAATGCAGGTGTCTATCAAAGTTGTGAAAACGGTAAATTTTTTGCTGATGAATATTTTGATGATTTTTATTTTGTATTAGCCTCTAACCCATATAGTGTAATGAAAATTGAACACCCATTTAAAAATATGGGTTCTGTTGGTGAAGCAAAAATAATTAACATAAAAAATATGCCCGCTGAATATCAAAGTGGCATTTGGGTAATGGTAGAACACGGAGAAGATATGTATGGCCTTTTGTTTGCCGACCCTAATGAAAAAAAAGTAAAATTAATAGTTGCTAACGATAAACCAAAGGGTGAAATATTCACTATTAATAAGGATGAAAGGGGGTATTATATTGAAGGACTTTTTAAAAACTATTGGTTTAACCCATTATATGACGGAGATGAGGGCGATGGAAAGCAACATTTAGAGATTGAGTATTTCTTAGATGACAAAAATTATGTTATTGTAAAACAAGAAAATAAAAAATCTTATAGTAGGAAATGGTTATATGGCCTTTTTGATTTAGAGAGAAAAGAATTGTTACTTAAAAATGCAAATGAAGTAGAAGAGTTATATGATGGCGTCTATGTATCGTATGATGGATATTCAATTCTATATGACTATAAATTAAGAAAACCTTTAACAAGGCCGTTTATAAACGGAACAAGGGTAATGAATGGACCGCTTCTATATTCTTATGTAGATGCTAAAACTGACGAATACTACATTTATGATGACTATCATAAAAAAGAACACGGACCGTTTGGAAATGTAGGACAGTGTTTAAACAATGATAATCTTTTAATAGTTCAACCTCTTAATGAGCCAGAATGTAGACGTATCTTTAACATAGATACTGATAATTTTATAACAGAAGATAGATATCAAAGTATTGGGCCCGTTAATTCATATATTTCTGTGTGCCAGTTGTTAGATAACTCTTGTTATTTATTAGACACTAAAAGAAATAAGAAAATATGTGACATTGGTCAAACAACTATTATTCCATTGTGTGATATATCCCCACGTGATTCCGTCTATATGTTTAAAACTACTGATGAAAAGTATAATATGGTTTCAGCAAGACATGGTGTAATATTACCACAAAATGTGGACGAAATTAGAGCGTTTAATGACAATTGTTATGTTTTTCCAATTATAAATAACGAAAAACGTTTTTATTCAATGGTTACTGAAAACGCTAAAACGATTCTTCCGTCACAACAAGGCATACCATCTAAATTTATTGTAAGTGAAAAAGTGTATATGACTTACACTGGAATGGTAAGATATATTGAAATTACATTAGGCATTGATTTTAGACTATATGTGGTTCAGTATAGTCCTGAAGAAAATAAAATATTATCTATAAAAGACCACACACAATGGACCACTAAAGGGCCTGTGGAACCAGACATAGACCCTAAAATAATTTCTCAAATTGAACAGTTGTTTTTCCCTGATAAGGCACAAATTGCTGAACAATTTAAGAATATAATGAATAGAATGAATGACTTATGATAAAATGTTTGGATGACTTTTTTAAAATGTTGTTTACCCATAAAGAAAATGACATTGTATCTCCAACGCCCATTGTTGAAGATGAAAATATAATATTAGAAGTCCCTGTTGTTAATGAAACTGAACAATATAATAATGTGAAAATTCTTATTGATAATGGACACGGAATTAATACAGGTGGTAAACGTAGCCCATATTCTCTTTATAGAATTGGAGAACCAATTGAATTTTATGAATATCAGTGGAATAGAGAAATTGCATCTCTAATTGTTAATGACCTTAAAAATAAAGGTTTCAATGCAGATTTATTAGTAGAAGAGTCTATTGATATATCATTAACTGAAAGGGCCAATAGGGTTAACAAGGTTTGTGCGGAATATGGTTCAGGGAATGTTATACTTATATCCATTCACGCTAATGCGGCAGGAAATGGACAGAAATGGATGACTGCAAAAGGTTGGTCTGCTTTCACAACAAAGGGTAACACTAAAAGCGATACAATTGCAGAATATTTATATGCGGAAGCAGAAAAGAATTTTGTGGGTAGAAAAATAAGGACCGATAAAAGTGATGGTGATAAAGATTGGGAGACCAATTTCTATATATGTCAGAAATCAAAATGTCCCGCTGTTTTAACTGAGAATTTCTTTTACGATAACGAAGACGATGTGAAATACATATTGTCAGAAGAAGGAAAAATGGCCGTGGTTAAAACCCATATAGATGGAATAATCAATTACATAAAAAATACATTCTAATTTTATGAAAGAAATTTTACAAGAAGGTGTTTCAAAAATTGTATATCACTTTACCACTTTGGAAGCGCTCAAGAACATCATAGCAACCAACAGAATTAACTTTAGTGATGCTAAGGCTAATCAGGGTGATATGGCATGTCAGCCAGAGGGATATAACTATTATTTGTCTGTTACAAGACAATCAAGCCCTTTGGTTGGGTACCCTGGTATGAAAAACACTGGTAATAAAGATATATCATCAGAATTAAATGAAGCCATTACCAAATATCGAAAAGCAAGAACCAGGCAGATTGACCAGTTTGGAATAGACCCTTGGGTAAGACGCAGAACATATCAACAATATGATAAAAACACGCCTGATAGCGAACTTACGGATAAGCAATTGTTAGCAAAAAGGACTGATAAATTGGTTAAACCAACCGCTAAGTTTGTTAATGATAAAGGTAATACTGTTTATGCGTTAGACAAGAATCAAGCAAGTAATCGTGATAAAATATCACAAAATAGTGAAACCGAAGAACGAGTATTTTCAAAAACAAGATATTTTGAGAATGTTTATGATTATATTTTACGCGTTGATATCTTACCATCTCAAAAGAAACTTAATGTAAGAATTTGTCTCGATGGTAATAAAATTAATCAAAATTATTTAGCGGGTCCTGTAGATTATATTTACAACAAATATATAACAGGAGTAAAACACTCTACTCTTGCAGAAGCGAGAAAACCTAAAGGTAAATTACTTAGTAATGATGATTGGCAACTTTTAAAAGATTGTTTTGCATTAATACAAACCAAAAAGCAAACAGGTAAAGATAGTTTTGAAGATAGAGACCTTTATTGGGGTAATAAAATATTTTTACATTTATCTTCACGCACTATGAATTTAGGTAATCCTATGTTACAAAAATATCTTGGTGATGACATTGTAACCGATAAAAATTTAGAAAAAATGATAAAGAATAATGTAATAGTAAAAAAAGGCAGAAAACCTAAAGTACTTCCAACATTAATTCCTTCAAAAATCAAAATCCTGTTAAAGTTTATCTTTGTATTAACTCCACCAAGTTCAAAATCAGAAAAAACTAAAATATGCAAAGAATTTTGTCAAAAATATTTCAGTGACATTAAAATTATTTTTAAAGGAAAGAAATATCAATTGTCTTCTTTGCTACCAAAATATTTAAAAAATGCAACTGATTTTTGGGATATGTGGAAAAACTCAATTCGGGACAAAGAAAAATTTAACACAATATCTCAATATATTGCTTTTGCCTATAAAGATTTTAATGGCCCGTTAAGTGTTATTTACGAAAGAATAGAAAAAATGTTCAACGATTTTTTACAAGCAAATGGACTTCAAAAGTTAGGGCAAATTGTTACAAAACAATGGAATAAATATTACGGGAAGACCCCACCTGGTAAAAGAGGTAGAAAACCTAAAGAAAAAACCATTACAGTTACTGAAGACGAAATAAAAGAAATGGTTTATGAAGCCCTTACAAGGGTATTATAAAATAAAAACCCACTTGCATTGCAGGTGGGTTTTCTATTAGCAAACGCTAATACTACTTATTCTTTCTCCTAATTGGAACCACAATAGGGTCAATAGGAGCAACCTCAGGAGTCTCCTCCTCTACGGGCTCAGGCAACTTGTCTACCACAAGAGTAAACACACCGTTAACAACGGTAGCGGCCATAGTGTCGACATCTGCATCAGAAGGAAGTGTCTCGGTGGCCTTCATTGAATAAACAACAGAGCCTCTTTCGTAGTTGGTTTCTACTGTCACTGTGTTAGCCTCATCATCGTACTCTACGTTAACGTCTGAACTTGTGAGTCCCTCTGGAACATTAAGAACCATTACATATGAATCACCCTCCTCCTCAAAACTTGAGAGTGTGTTTGCGTAAGCCTGCTTGAGGCCGCTAAGGGTCTCTCTTACCTCTGAGAGATAATCCCCGTCATTAAGCATTGATAAAAGTGTTCTAAGCATAATCTTATAGTTTTAACTGTTTTTCTTATTAATGATACAATTATACAAAATAGTTTTTATAAAACCAAATTAAAGCCTTGAAATAATTCTTCCCTTACTTAAATCGTACGGTGTCATCTCTATTTTTACATTATCACCTTCAAGTACTTTAATGTAATTGTGTCTCATTTTGCCACTAATCACACAGAGAATATTATAACCGTTTTCAAGGTCTACTCTAAACATAGCGTTTGGTAACGCTTGGGTGACTACTCCGTTCACCACTATTAAATCTTTTTTTGCCATTTATATAATTGTTTTTCTATTAATTTCATAACAATCATCTTCATAATGGAAGATTTCTGCAAGTGAAAGAGGACGATTAATTTTATCGGTAACACCTCTCTCTTCCAACAATTTTTGTGCCTTCTCTACATCAAGATTCTTGAATTCATATTTCGAAACAAGTCTACCTTTTCTAAGCAGAGCAGAATCGATATTCTTCATATCATCATTAAATGTACAGATAAACTTTATACCAAGGTCATCAGAAAGAATGCCATCTGTCATATTAAGAAGAAGCGATACTGCCGACGCACTTGAACTTGTTTTTCTATCCTTAATGGCATTCTCGCAGTCTTCAAGTACAATAACGTGATTATTCAAGGAAATCAAGAAAGAACCAAATGTGGGTTCACCCAATAAAGTAATAAATGATGACGGAACGTACACAAATTTTCTTTCAGGGAACTTGTTGACAAGATGTTTAATATATGAACTCTTTCCTGTACCTTTTTCACCGTGAAGAATGACAAGGCCGCTCTTATCGTCCTCAGCAATAAACTTCTTTATCTTTTCATCTTCTTTAATAAAAGAATCATTATAAAGTTTATCTACTTCAAAATTCTGTGGACATTTAACACGTCCTTTATCAAGATAAAATCCGTCTGAACTTGCACAGATTCTCCAATACAAATTAGAATCATTTGCAGGAGGAAGATAAAACTGTGTGATTGATTCAATAAATTTTTCAGCCGCTTCAATATTCTTGTTATCAAAAAGAACATATGACTCACAAATATTCTTTTCAAAACGGGCATAGATGCCACTCTTATTAAGAATTACACAGAATGAGAATTTATCAAATGGCTTATCATCACCCATTTTCTTTGTAAAATAAGGTACAAGTTCCATTTCTTCATCCGCAGGGATATTCTCTGAAAGATAGTCAAACATCTTTTTAGTATCAAAATAATGGTCTCCGTTAGTTCTTGCTTCATAATTAAACAAGAAACACCCAGGAAACGACTGTTTTCTCGTATAAAATAGGTTCTGTAGTGATAGTCCATCTACATTACCATAAAACTGTGACTCCTCAAGTGGTAGTCCAATGTTTGGGAAATTTACTATTTTACTCATATTCGTTGTTAAATTTACAAAAAACTTTTTTAAAAACCAAATTAAATTTTAAAAATTCTATCTATCCAAAAGGCTTCGCTTTCTTCAATATTATATGGCCAATTGGTGTGTAATTTTATTTTAGTTACACTTAATATATGTCTTGCACCATTTGTACCATAATCTTCATCCATATCTATAGGTACATTACCAAATGACATTGGAGTGTTAAAAGAAAAACTGTGTAAAGAATCACAATCGCCATCACATCTATTTTTTCTATACCGTCTCATAAATTTCCTCCCTGATATTGTTTAATTCCGTAAATAACGAGTTATTTTCAGAGAACGCAGAATGAGGCCTTATTTCTCTTTCGGTAACGAAATTAAGCCTGTTTTTAGGCCTTGTGCACATTACATATTGAAGATGTTTTTCCTCTTCTATTTCCCAATCCATAACCGCAAGTCTACTTGGAATAAGTGATGGGCAAATAATAAAAACATTATCCGCTTCAAGTCCTTTTGCTCTATGAATTGTTGATAATTGTACACCCTCTTTACCTTCATCGGAAAAAATGTCGTTAACGAATTTATCAAGGTCACTTCTTTTCTCTACAGTCTTAGGTAGACTTTCCATTGTCTTAATTGTGTCAAGAAGGGTTATAATTCTGCTATCGGTCATTGTTTCTCTTGGGTCTAAATCATATTCTTTTGTGAGAAAATCCCAAGTGGCAATTAGTCTTCTTTTCATATTATATATGATGTCAGAAACGGTCTCACCATTAGCACAATCTGCTGCTATTTTTAGATTTTTACCAAGTTCTTCACCTCTAAAATACATCTTTTGCCCAAGAGCAACACCTTGTCGATAAACTTCCATAAGAGGGGCAGTGTTTCTACATAACACCATATCACCATTTTGAAGTTCCTGTAAACTTGCCTCGTGTCTTATTTCCCCCTCCTGTGCCCCTTCTCTTGCGCGAATGTTATTATTGGTATATTGCTTTGCATACTCAATAATTCTTGTACCACAACGATAATTTGTTGTTAATGGCAACTCTTTTGCATCTCTTCTAAATACACTTGAGTCCTTAAGATGTTCAAATGCTTCTGTATCACTACCACACCAAGAATTAATTGTTTGGTCTTTATCACCAAAAGCAAACAAACGAGTGTTTCGTTTAAAACAACGGCTAACTACGTCCTGCTGTGCAATTGAGGCATCCTGCGCTTCATCCAACATTATGATGTCAGACAAATATCTTTTGGTAAAATACCCAAATTCAGAAGGGAACCATAAAAGGTCTTGATAATCAACCACTTCAGTGTTCTCCATTCCCCACTTTAATACATTGGCGACCATATGTGCTTCGTCAGCAACCAACCTTAAACCATATTTTTTCTTAGCAAGTTTTGAAATTTCTTTCTCAGATTGTTTAAGATTGTGTCGAGCCTTATTAATTAAGTCAAATACATTCGCCTTATACATCATTTTTGATGGCCCTGAAAGTTCTTTGTATAGTTCTGAACCAATTATATCTATGTTTTGATTAACATATTTCCTATATTTATCGTCATCAATAAATGGGTTGAATTCAAAATGTTCAGTAAACAAACGCCAAGCAAGACCGTGTAATGTATACACTTTAACGTTTGACTTATTACCAATTCGTTCTCTTAATGTGTCTCTCGTTGACCTATTGTGTGCTAATAACAAGATTTTTTTATCTTCGTCCATTCTATTGGCGCATTCAACAAGTGTAGTTGTTTTACCTGCACCAGCAACTGCCTGTACTATTAAATTTGGCAAACCGTTCTTGGCAAATTCAAATATTGCTATCTGCTCATCACTATATTTCATACTGTTTCTTTATACAATTTTCTTAAAATTACAAAAAAAATATGATTTTTCCAAAAAAAACATATAATTATAGTAAAACCACCTATGAAGTTGAGCGCATTATTTAATGAGACAGAGCGCCGTTCATTTCGAAAGGTTTTTTGGCGGCATTAAAGCCGCTTTTTTATTTTTAAACCTATTTATATTAGAATAAATTATATTATATGAAACCTACATTACCTTGGATGGGACAGACATTTGATGAATATAACGCCAAATATTTTGGCGGAAGGCTTGCGCGTCCACGTTTCAGTCTAAGATGTAATCCAAACCATTGGGGGTATTATCAACCTGACGCAACATATAATAGAATAACAAGAAAAACAACTGTTAAATCTCCTGGTACTTTATTCTTAAATGGTAATTATTCTCGTGAAGAAAGAGATTGGATTGGAACAATGTTGCACGAGATGATACATATGTATATAAACACCGTTCTACGTAAATATCCAATCAACGACCACGGTGAAGATTTTTATAATATGGCAATGAGAATAAACCAAGATGGTTGGAATATTTCTGAGGCAAATGAAAAGAAATCAACCGATAGGGAAGTTCAAGGCGATGAGGCTGATGAAAGAGGCCACGAAGAAAGATTGGTTAAACCACACGTATTCTGTGTGATAGACCAACCTCAAAACAATAGTTTTAAACTTTGGGGCTTTAGAGCAGACTTTAATAATTTACAAGCATATATTTCAACCGCAAAAAGAATAAAGGGGGCCAATGTTATATATGTTTACTATTGTTATTCAAGTAAATTAAATCAAATGCCGACGTCACCATACAACTTATCTGGTGTCGGAGCCAATGATTACGAAAGTTTAATAAGAATAGTTTCTCAAATAATAGGAGAACGTTTGACAAAAGAAAATTTCAATTTAGCAAAAACCATTACACTATAAAAGAAAAACGGAGGTTTATAAGCCTCCGTTTTTTATTAAATTCCATCCCAAATATCGTATTCTGTTGCTGTATGAATATCTCCACAAAACATACCTTGGTATTCTCCATCTTCATCGTAAACCTCCCAATCGAAACCATTTGTATGAGAGATTAGAGTTAACGAACCAATTTGTCTAACATCTTCTTTTTCTAAAGTTTCTCTTAGCATAAACATTCGTTCTCGATTACCTTTCTCAGTAAAATAAGAATAGGCCATCGCTTTACACTTATTGATAACGTCATCTACGTAGTGAGGGTCGTTAGGGTCTTGTTCAATTACTGCATATACAATCGAACTCTTATTGTAGGCATAAACTCCTGTTTCATTAATGGCATCAGCGATTTCTTCCGCTAACTCAGCACTTCCAACATCAGCAATTTGGCATATTTGGTTATATTCTTCTTCATTTAAGTAACATTCTCTTAACGCATATATTGGCTCCACTTCACTGTGTGTTTCAATATATTCATAAGCAATTTCTTTGCATTTACGTATCACATCATCCACATAATGAGGATTATTTCTGTCTTGCTCAATGCAAGCCATAACTATGTTACCTTGTTTAAAAGCCTCTACACCAATATTCTGAAGTTCCTCCACTACTTCTAATGCACAATGTTCACTTTCCATTCGTGCAATTTTAACAATTTGATTATATTCTTCCTCATTAAGGAAAGATTCCGTAATTCTTTTCTTTTTAATTGTTGTGTAGTCACTAAATGGTTTTCTTTGTTTGTGTTTTCTATAAAGCCATTTCTTAAATACATTAAGAGGCACCTTTGTAATAGTTCTAAAACCAGTCCAATCTGCACTGTAATTAGCCATATAAGAATTTTTAGCGTGTTCTGTAGAGTTGAAGCCAAGCATAACTTTACTTTCGTCAAAATCGCCTTGCTTATTATTTTGGTCTACAACATATACATATTCACAATTTTCTATATTGGGACCAATAAATACATCTACGGCATCTCCATCTTTTCCATTTCCTGTTGTATTAGTAAAATAACCATAATGAGATTTCATTCGACTTTTTCCAATACCACCATCTTCTTTCTTATATTTACGGTAACTACCCTTAGGATTCTCTATGGAAATAGGCATACCCATTATTCTGACGTGGCCCATTTTATAGTTGCCCGCTTCTTTTTGTGCATCAGTGGGGTTAAGTTCTGCCTCATTAGCCTTTGCGTCAACTTCTTCCATTGTATTCTCCATAAGTTTATTCTTAGATAAACTTCCAAAGATTCCAATCGTGCCATTAAGCCAATCTTCAATAACCTGTTTCAAAAATAAACTTCTTTCATTTGTGTCCAAAAACATATTTTGGAATCGGTCAATAAGTAGGTCGTGAAGTTGTTCCTTATACATATATTTTAATGGCTCTCCGTTGCTCGCATTCATTGATACAACTTTTATCTTTACGGGCATACCATTACTTCCTATTTTCTCATAGTCGTGAGGTTGGAATGTCTTATCCAAAAATTTCTTAACAATAAGAACCTTTTCTGGATTTACACAATATGGTTTATTCATTTTCTTATCAACAGGCATCTGATA
>JAEIGA010015576.1_pt1 | contig 11570 bp, 14 predicted proteins | sample 9270691 | NCBI WGS metagenome assembly JAEIGA01 (sample SAMN17057246, study PRJNA624740) | gut metagenome | biome: biome; isolation source: fecal sample | host: Bos grunniens | place: China: Xizang | collected 2019
GGCCTTCTCCTGCAGCGATGATGCCCTTTGAGAGGGTGAGTGTCGGTATGTTCGGGGACGATGACAGATTGACTTCTGCAAGGTTCGAGTATGGGCTGTACGTTTTGCCGTTGCCGGTGTCGTATATCGATCTGACTCTCGCGTACCATGTCAGCCCTGTCTGCAGGCCCGCTATCCTCCACGCTGATACAAACGGATTGTCGATCTCGAACTTGTCCGGCTCGTCTGTGGACTCCCATGCATTTGGATTCGTCGACCATGACAGCTCGATTATGTTTGCGTCTGGCCAATTGTTGGTCCATGTCGCCCTTACATCCTCTTCATCTCTTTCAAGCGCAAGGTCTGACGGGGCCGTTGCTATGGACCCTGTCTGCCATACTTTGTCCGAGGACATATGAGCGTTGATTGTGTATATGGTTACTCCATCTTCCGTCTTGCTGCTCTGTGACTTTATGAGTACGGCTCTGACGCCAAACGACACCTGATCGTCGTCTGTCCATGCCGGGCATTTGACCGTCAGATAGTTCGGACTGCCTGTTATGATTCCTACTACAGTTTCAGCCCCGTTCTTCCTGTATATGACTTCCAATACGGTCCCGCTGACCGCAGAGGCATTCGTCGAGGTCACTCTTGCTGTGTGGTTCTCCTGATCAACGTTATCGACCGTGGCAGACGCGGGTGGCGTGAGTTTCCCTGTCTTCTGCAGCTTGGCGCTTCCGTATGTCGTTCTTGAGTCGTGTTTCGTATTGACTCTGGTATATAGACACTGATCGAGGCCAAGGCGAGATGTTACTTCGAGATGTATCGCCTCCGTGCCCTTCGTTTCTTTTATTGATGGGCCTGCCGTCCATGATGCGTCACTCGGGCAGGACATATCGCTCTGTGGAGTAGCTATCGTCCACTCGGCTATCGACTCGTCTATCGGTGTGGATTTGTCGTAGCTGGTGTTCCAGTTGACCTTGACGTCGTAGCCTCCCGGAGTTTCTTTTACGTTGCCTGCAGTCTGGCTCGCCTGTTGAGGCGTTCCGTATACATGCTTTGCGTATGTCCAGTCGGAGTCTCCGCCGCATCCCTGCGACTTGATCCTGACAAGTCTCGTGTAGTTTCCGCCTGCCAATGTTGCGCTGTTCTCTGTGTATTCGACGTAACTGGAGGCTGATGTCTTTATTTCCTTGTCTGCATTCTTCCAGTTGTCGTCTTTGGCGTCCCACGTGCAGTCCTTGACCAACTTCGTCTGGATGACTACCTGCGCAAATGGATATAGCGAATCTGTGCCGGCATCGGCTACTGTCCATGTGAATTTACATTTGTTTGTTCCGGTCAGTTCCGCTGTCAGTGACGGCTTCTTTGGTGCATGGAGGGTGATCTCCTTTTTTGCCCAGTCTGACCAATTGAGTTTATCCTTTTTTGGATCTGAGTTTCCTCTTACGCTGAACGAGAACCCTGTCAGCTTCTTCTTGCCACTTACCGGGTATTTGTTCGACAAGTCTATTGTGACGGTCTCCTTTGTCGCGGTCTTTGTAACACTTTTGGTTTTTACCGTTGTTGCTTTGAACTGCTGGCCGTCTCCATACTTCGCTGATGGTATCTTCCATTCGCATATGAACTTGTTCCCGTTCCTCGTTATTTTCAGCCCTGACGGCTTTGATGATTTTTTGCTCTTTGCCATTATGCCGTCCTCATTTCAAGCTGTAGCTCGCGCACGAATCTGTTGGCCCAGTCTTCTGGGTCATCGGCGCCATCTACCGTGATGTAGTTGTTAATCTGTACCGTTCTTCCTTTGCCGGATGCTTCCGCTATATCCCTCATGAGTGCGGATCTTCCGTACAGTATCTCGTCATTGCTTTCGCCTGCGCCGAAGAGATGTGCGCCGTGGAACATGTACGGATTGTCTTCAGCTTTCTTGTACCATGACACGCTGATGCTTGGTTTTGTTCCGAGTCCGCCTATGCCAAATGGCGCGGATCCTCCGCTCACATTTATGTGTGGCACTTTGAGATTGCTGAATATCTTTCCGACGCTTAGCGGGAAAAACCCCTTTATCTTGTTGAGGATCCCTCTTACTGTTTCTTTGGCTGCTTCTATCGGTCTTGTCAGTGCGCTCTTCAGCTGCTCCATTGCTGAGCTTACCTTTGATCGGATGCCGCTTGTTATTCCTGAGGCTACGCCACCTATCAGGGCTAACCCGGATCTGATCAACGTCCCTATCATCTTTGCCATGTTCGCTGCCAGGAATGCAACAATTTTCACTGCTGTTGCGGCGATTTTCGGGAGGTTCTTAATCAGGCCTTCTATCAGCTTGCCCAGAAGCTCGCCGCCCTTTGCAGCTATTTCCGGCATGTGACTGGATATGAATGTCACGAGTGTCTTTATCGTCGTTGCAGCCGCTGACGCGAGCTGTGGTGCATTTGCGGCTATTGCTGACCCAAGGCTCTTGATCAGTTCTCCCGCTTTTGCTATTACCTGAGGCAATACAGTCGTAATCCTCTGAATAGCAGAAGAGACCGCTCCGGGAAGAGCGGCCGCTATCTGAGGTGCGTATGTATTGATTCCGCTTATTAGCGTTTGTATGAGGGATTCTGCGCTCTGGCCTATAAGCGGCAGCCCCGTCTGGATCGCTGCCCCGATTGCCGTCGGCAGCGATTTGAATATATTTCCTATTGCAGGAAGAATATTGCTTACCGCTCCTATGGCAGATGTTACAAGGTTCTGCATCGATGTGGAAACATCTGTCCCGAGAGCCAGATTTGCCAGGAGGTCCTGACCCGCTGCCTTCATGGCTCCGATAGATCCTGAGAGAGTCTCCTGCGACTCGCGGGCGAAGTTGCCTGCATACTGTGATGTCCTGTCCATGAACATCTGCATCGCGAGCTCGGCCTTTTGTGCATTGTCTGCAGTGTTCCAGTCGAAGTTGATGCCCTTCTCGAGAGCGTAGGCTTTGAGCGTTGTTGCATTCATGGCGACGCCCAAATTATCCATCATTGTGAAGTTGCCTTTTGCCGCTCCTGCTATGGATTCCATTGCCATGGATGTGTCTATGCCCATCACTGAGGCGACATCCGCAGCCCTCTGCATGGCCTTCTCGGTCATGTCGAGCGACTTAACCTGCGACACTCCGGAGCCCTGGAAAAGGGATCCCATTTTATTCGCTGTCGCCATGTAATCCGATGCCGACAGCCCCATGTTTTTGTACGCCTCTTTTGCTTTTGCCTGCAGTGATTCTGCGTGCTTCCCGAAGACGGCTTCGGTGCCTCCGAGGTTTTGCTGCAGCTCGCCGCCAAGGTCCAGCGACTTCTTAAGCGCTACCCCTATTCCTGCGGCGGCTATTATTTTCTTTACGCCGCCCGCTATTCCGAGGCCAGCCTTCTTTCCTGCGGAGTCAGCTTCTCCATTAAGCGCATCAGATATTGATCCGCTTATTCCTTTCGCGGATGGTACTATCTGTACCCACGCTTTCCCTAGTTCTGTTCCGGCCATCATCGACCTCCGTTAGTCTATAAATTCCATGCGGTTATGAATTCTTTCCCGGATTCGAATTCCTTGTAGTCTCCTTCTTTCTTCTTCTCTGGTATGCCGTTGATCATAACGTCTACCAGCGATGGAGGCTGCTCGGTATCGCCATATCCACCCCAGAGCCATACAAGGCCTGCGACTCTGTCATGAATCTGCGCCAACAGGAGCTCTGTCCGGGAGTATTTGCTTCCGCGCTGTTTTCGTCTTATCCTTGAATCTTCCCTCAAACCGACAGCGAAGGTCGCTACCAGACGCGCTGGAAGCGACCTCATATCGTAAATGTGATATTCTTCGGCCAGATCGCAGATTAGTGCCTCTTTATCCAGCCTTATCATGTCGGCGAGGTCTATGAGTTTTTTCCGCCTTCTCCTGCAAGTTCCATGATCTCTTTGAACTCTTCTATGGCTTTGCTGGCTCTCGCTCTGCCCTTGTCGTCTCTGACGTGGTCGTAGAGCGCCTTTTTGCCTTCCTCTCCGAGGATCATCTTGATGACCTTCGGCACCAGGAGAACGTTGTCATCGACTTCTGCCAGCACCTCTACGAATTCGAGGTCGTCGAACGCCTCTTCATCGAGCTCGATGCTGAATCCTGACTTTGTAGTAAATTTCTTCATATCCCCTCCTTATGCTGCTACTTCTTGAGATACTCTCTGTGTGTATCTCCGTCGAATGCGCTGTAAGGATTTGCGGTTATGGTAACGTCAAACCCTATAGCGTCATCGTCTTTATAGACGATGTCCTCGATGGTTGTCGGCTGTCCGTCCGGAATGACGGTGCGGCTCTTGGTTCCGTCGTTGAGGATCCTGTCGATGACCCATGCAGCGTGATCAAGCTCTTTTGAGTTTGCCTTGATTGTGATGCCGTCTGTCAGGCTTGTACCTTCGACATTGTCGTTGCCGTATGCAGCCTTCAGTGCTTCAAGGTTCTCCACCTCGATCATTTTCCACTTGAATGTGTCAGTCTTCTTTGTCTGAGGAGTCAAAACGACGTCCCCGCCCCATGCGACTACTTCTCCGCTTTCTCTGCTCTGAGAGTTTGTCACTCCGTCGGAGCTGATGTATCCGACACAATTGAACGCCGCGTCAAGCGCAGTTGCTGGATCTGTCGGGAGCGTAGAACCGAGAGGCGCCCTGTAGATGCCTCCTGTGACAGCCGGCTTTCCTACGGATACATTAGTAGCTGTATTTCCCATATGTCCTGTGTCCTTTCTTTTTAGTAGTGAGTGATATCGTATACCGCCTGATAGCGATATTGCTTCTTTGCAATGTTCGTGTAGTTGTAATCAGTGCTCAGATGGCACCCGCCCACGGCGTCGAGGGCGACTATCCCTTCCATGGCAGACTTGAGCTTTTCGTTCAGTTCTGCAGCTGCGGCCTTTGTCTTTGCGTATGATTGGATCGCTATGGTCGAGGTGCATATGCGGTCTGTTGTGCTGCTTCCTGTCTTATCAACGACAAAAAACTCACCTTTCGGTGAGCTTGGCACTTCTCCGTATACGTGATCTGTTTCCATTGCTTCTTTGAGATAGTCTATTATGATCGCTTCTATGTTCATCCTCTCACCGCCTTTAACAGTGTATTGTTGTCCAGATTGTCCTGTATCGCTTCATCCGTTTCGGTTCGGACCGATACGTTGGCTCTGGACGGGCCGACATGGACGTCGTAACCGTCTCCTGCCCTGTTGCGGACTTCGCTTGCTTTGGATATGAGCACCGCCTGCATCTCGGCGCTTTTCATTAACTCCGCTACGCCTGCTGGGTTCAATTCGAACTTGAAGTTACTCATACCTTTCGACCTGCACTTTCCTGTTCCAACTCAGCGGGATCATGTCCTCGATGCCTTCTGTCGGGAACCCTATCGTACGCCATGTCTTGCCGAAGAATTCGACTGTCTTGTCTTCCCAGTCGTGTGTGTCGCCCTTTGGGATCGCGAGCTGATACACGGCCTTCTTGCCGGTCAGCTCTAGTGTCTCCAGGACTTCTGTTGAGCTGACTGGGGCGACAAGTACATTCTCCACCTCTTCATAGGCATCGTTGCTGATTGGGGCGTTGAATGCGTCTCGTCCTATTTCGACATTGTGATAAAGCTTGATCGTTATTCCTCTGATTCTGCCGGCCATAATTCCACCATTGCTACTTTCTGCCTCCTAAGGCCCAGTCTGGCCAACTCGGTCCTTTTTATGAAAAGGCCTCCGCCCGGCACGAGATATGTGCCGGAAACGGAGTACCCGAGCGCTGATTCTGAGAACTGTGTTGTTGGCTCTGCGTTGGTAGAAGTCATGAGCGTCCTTGCCACGACATCGACGGTCACCGACTTGGCCACTGTTGCGAGCGCTTCGCTCTTCTCGATCATTTTGTCGAGGTCCTTGCCGACTTTGTCGGCTTCTATCCGGAGCGAATCGCAGACTACAGGTATCAATGCCTCTGCCCGCATTTTCTCCGCTTCCGTCATCGAGCGCCAGATCTGCTCGATGTCCTCTACTGTTGCATAGTTAGCCATTCTTCTTTGTCCTCTTCTTTGTTTCCTTTGCTGGTGCCCCTTCTTTCTTTTCGGCCTTCACGGGCTCCCAGTTTTTACCGCTGATAACCGAGTCTGTGCTTATGACCATCCCGGTTTTAACGTTTCTGTATTCCATCTTTAAGCCTGAACGATTGCGAACGAATCTGCATCGAGGATGCCCCAGCCGATGAAGGCTTCGGATCTAAGGACTACCTCGTTTGTTCTCTTCAGATCGCCCTGTCCGTCAGGATCGCCGTACTCGATGACTTCGAGAGGGATGTTCTCGGCATAGCCCCATCTGAAGGCTTCTGCGAAGTCGCCGACGATTACGTGGTCTGTGTGTTCCGCTCCAGATTTCTTCTTGCTGACTGTAGCGTTGACGTCCGAGCCCATTCCGTAGAATGCTGCAGGGTTCTGTCCGAATCTGTACTCAGGATACTGAACCACTCCGTTGACTTTGATCTTGGAGAGATCGCTTCCTGCGGTCGGCGACATTGCAATGCCGTTTACAACTCTCTCGCCTGCTGTTACCAGCTGGATCGCCGCGTCAATGTTGTCGTCCACCGATGCTGCGACATATGCGACTGTGTTGTTGATGAGTCCATCGAAGCTGTTTGTAGCCTTGAAGGACGCGTCGGTCAGATCCGCAGGATTAAGGCCGTGCATAGCGGCGATATCGAGACCACGTGCCATCTTCTTTGCGAAGCCGTCTGCGAACGCCTCGAGGTATGGAAGTCTTGCTTCCTCTGACAGTCTTACGAACTCGTCAGTCACTCTGTGCTGATATACCATCTTGATTGGTCTGATGGTTACAGGTTCAAAGTCAGCATCTCCCGCCGGCTTGTTGGCTCCCTCGCCTACGATGGATACTTCTCCGCTCATCGAGAATGTGAATACTGTCTCTCCGGCGAATGGAATCGGCTTTGCTCCGCTCAGCTTTGCGAGCGCGGAGTGTCCGACTACGCTGTTGAACATGTCTACTACGAGATTTGCCGGGAACATTGCGGTTCCGCTCTTTGTGGATGTTGTTTTAGTTGCCATTATTCTTCTCCTTTGAGTTCCTTACTCATCTGCAAATATGCAGCTCTCTTTGCGTCTCCTTCTCCGGCTCCATTAGGATCCGGATCTCCCAGAGGCGCTACTTCCTTTTTCGTCATAAATTTCGCCAACCCCTCTGCATCGGCCTTCATTTCCTCCTCGGTCTCGCCTCTGAGTCTGTCGGCCATTTCTGCCGGCAGGCCTACCGCGCGTGCGATTTTAGTTTTTACCGAGTCGCTCTCGTATTTACGCACCTTGTCCTCGAGGTCCTTGATTTTGCCATCTTTTGACGCGATGTCAGAATCATACTTTTCAGCTTTTGACTTATAGTCGTCAAACCCTGCGTATTTTTCTGCTGCATCCTTCTCCGCCCGCTCTTTGGCTTTCGCCTTCTCCGAGCCGACGAGCTTGTTGACCTCATCCTGTGTCATGAGGTTGTTCTCCTTGAGATAGCTTTTTAATTCCTCCTCAGAGTTGATTGTAATTGCTTCAAATGACATTTCTTCCTCCCATCTTGCCGCGTGGTTGCGTGTATCCCCATGTTTCCGCCTGGGTATGCGTAAATTTATTAGAACCGCTGATATATTGTCAGCGATTTTAAACGTTGATCTTCTGCGGTTTCTTTTCCTTTTCCTGCGAACACGCATAGTATGCTAGCATGGCGCTCTCAAGGATTCCGATTTCAATTCCCTCTTTAAGGGCTCGGTATCCGAATCCTCCGCCTGAACCGATAGCTCTTTTCTCGCAATTTGTAGCTGCCTGTACCATCGCTGGCTGTCCTGCGTGGCATATCGTTTCGTCGAAGATGCCTTGTTCGAAGGCCGATGACGCTGCTACTACCTGCTTCACGGACGGGAATACCACATGTTTGACTTTTGCCGCTTTCAGCTCATCTGCTAGCAGCTGCTGTCCGTTTGCCCCGTCTATCCAGATAGCGTCTGGTCTTAAGGCCTTTAAGTATTCTACGATCCATCCGTTGCCATTTCTGACCGATTGGCAGTCGATGCCTTCAACGAATATCCGCCCGTCTGTCGTTCTTATTGCCACCGATAGGCACACGTTCTCTCCGTCTTTCCCGAACTTAACGCCTGCATATATGCGCCCCAGAATGGTTACCTCGCCTTCGACCTTGAGCTGGTTCCAGTCTTCTGCCGTAATAGCTGACTTCTGGTTGTATCTCAGCCACAGCCCGAATCTTTGAATGTTGAAGTCGACTGGATCGTCGTTCTCTTCGATTTCGCCTCTGATGCTCCTCTCTGTGAGCACTGTTCCGAGCGAAGGATTTGTGAGATACCACTTTTCTTTATCGCGAACGTCCGACATATGCTGCACAGACCATTCTGCCCAGCCTGTGTCCTCGAGCTTCCCTTGCAGCGCATTGTTTCGCAGCTTCATGAATACAGTTCCTGAAGATGTCACTGTCGGAGGTGTTCCGCAGTATAGCGTCTGTGGGTTCTTGCTGTCGGATATAACGTATTTCAGGGCGGTCGATTGGTCGTCAGTATATTCCTGCGCCTCGTCTATTATCAGAAGGTCGAAGCCTTCTCCGAGGCCGCCCTTCGATGATCTTGTCCTGAACGATACTCTCCCGGGCGACCCTAGCATCTCGACTGTCTCAAGGCCCATCTGCTTCTTCGTTTTGAAGTCTATGTCTTCCTCGAGACCGACCTCTGATAGTAGCGCTGTCAGGCGTTCCCATGAGCTGTGTGATGTAGTGGTTCTGTGCGCGGTATGCAATATCTTTTCCCCGATGATCAGCCCGTAGAGCTCCCTCATCTCAAGGATTTCGCTTTTGCCATTTCGTCTTGGAAGCGACCATCCGTATTTTGCGTGCGTCCATAAGCCCTCTTCATTCACGGCCATGATGTCGTACATGAGTAGTTCCTGCCACTCCATGGCCTTCCTAGAGCTCATGTTGTACAGCTTGATGGCTTTGGCTCCTTTGGTTTTTGTGTAATCTTGAACCACGCTATAAGTGGGAGTCTGGCTTCCTTTGCGTTTCGCCGCCATATCTCCCTCCTGTTCTTAGGTTCTGCTTTTTCTCCGGTTTCGGTATCTGTCTCGGTGTCTCTTCTGCGCCTTCATGTCGTTGTATCGCTCGATATAATCCATGCTGTCGAGCTTCCTAAGCCTTTCTCGCTCCATATTGTACATCTCGCGAATATCAGGCCCTTCGGCGCCTGTCCAGGCTGTGCTTAATTTACCCTTGATTTTGGTTGCGACCATACACCGACAGCCTCTGTGTCTTCGGTATATTTCCGTTTCAGCTCTGCCGTTATAATCTACCCAGCCGTCCGTCGCTCGTTCTTGGCAGAATAAGCAATGCTGCATGCTCCCGCCCTTGCCTCTGTGGGGATCCCAGTGCGGACCTTCATAGGTTCTCATGATGACCATATCCACGCCTGCTTTCGTCATGAAATCAGCGTTTACCTTCATGTACTGGTCAGCGGTTTCGAGCGTCCATGTTGCAAAGTCGATTATTCCATCTATCGCCTCCGGGCTGTACGCCTCAAGGCTCGCTATCTTTTCAACTACAGCGACGACGGTGTTTTCTCTTGATGGCGGAGGCACTGGCTTGATGCCTATCTTGTAGCTGTCGTTCATTCCTCTCTGCACGGCTTCACAGTATGCTCTCATGAGCTCGTCGCATTCTCTGAGATGGTCTCCGAACAGTCTGTCCGCGATATCTATCGGAATCGTCGTGACGTCTTCCTCGGTGACGCTGTTCAGCGCTTCCCGGATTGCGTTTCCTATTAGGCTCCCATACTCATGTGAGTCCTCATAGCTAGCCGTCTTGTTTAGTGCCTTGATCATCAGCTCGTTGATCCTTGGATTGTCGGCTATGATCTGCTCGAAGGCACTATGCACCCTCTCGTATAGCTCCTGCGATAGTTCCATAAGCTACACCCCCAGCAGGTCTTCTATCCGTTCCTCCGTCATGAATCCCGGTACTGCCTGATTGATCTTGATGATTGCGTCGCCAATACTGGATAGTGCAGACGCATTCACCTCGAAGGTCGGATACCATCTAGGCTCTGTCTCGTAGAACACGTCTCTCTGGTATGGCATGTCGTCTCTCACGCATGCTGCCAAATAGCCTGCGTTCAGGAACCCTGTCCCGAATGTGTCTTTGGCGCTATTTGCTGCCAGCTTGAGGTTCTCATGTGCTGCCTTGATCGCTTCCTCGCTAGACGGATTGCTCTGCGGGAATCCCATGTCGTCAAGCGTAAGTCCTGTCTCTCCAGCAAACAGCGACGCAAACATTCTGAGCTGATCCAGGTGAGGAGTCTGTGATACTGTTGTGAACTGTCCTACTGTAGGCTTGTCACCGTCGTCATCTTTCGTGATCTGGATTAGGAAAGACATCGCCGCCTGCCATTTGTCGAACTGTGCATCCTCTGCGAGTCCAGATATGTATTTCTGCGGGAAGCTGTAGAACTCTGCCGCGATCTCGGATCTTTTGATAGTCCTGAGAGCTCCCTGCACGTGGCTCATCCCTGCTCTTGTGATTCTTGATCTGCCGAATGGCCTTTTCTCGTCTGGCTTGTAGATTATCGGGACCAGCAGTGGATACGGTGCGCTATTGCGGAACTCTTTAGGCCTCTTAACTCCTGCGTAGTAGATATATGTGCATCCCGGAATGAAATACGCCTCTACTGTCGGTTGCTTTGTGTTTGAGTCTCTCTGTAGTACGGCATAGCCCTCTGTCAGGAGCCCTGTGATAGGGTCTATCTCTCCTGTGGCGTTGCTGCCGTCTATTACTTGAAGTCTAGGATACCCCGTCTCGTCTTCGCTGATATAGATAAAGTCGCATGATGTCAGCAGCGCCCCGTGTATTGCCGATCTGTAGAGGACGTCCTTGTTGTTCATGCTGTAGATTTCGTTCAGGCCGAAGTTGTCATTCCTGAACTCCCTGAACCTCAGTCTGTCCGCCAGGCAATCGACGCCTTTTGCGCACCAGCCGAGGCTGCTGTTCCAGGCTCTCAGAGCCGGCGGTGTTGAGATTCCCAGATCCTTTGTGAGGTTCTTCATGTCGTAATACTTGTATCTCAGATCTACCCTCGGCCTCTTGTTTGCGAGTTTTCGTCTGAGATACGGCATTCCTTTTGTTGCCATTAGTCGTCCTCCAATGCGTTGAGCAGTCTCTGCACATTGTTGCTTTTCTGCCCTTGATTACTTGTGCCCATGTCTTTGTAAGATATCGGAGTCAGGCCGATCTCCTTCTCGAGCGATCTAATCTCCTCGCCCGTTTTTCTTATGCTGCTTAACAGCGGGTTTTCGACTACGTTCGTCGCCCCGCCCTTGTTCGTATGCTGGACGGTCATCTGCATTCCTCCAGCTCTCCACTCTTTGTCGAGGAGGTCCCTCTTTTCGTGGGCTTCCGCGAGCCTGTCATATATCGCGTCAAATTCCGGCTTATATATCCCGAGGCTCTTGCAATTCTTGACTATTCTGCCCTTCCAGGTCCTTTTTACCAAGTTTGCACCCCCTTTGGTTTTTCCCTTTGCGAGAAATTTTCGTA
>JAEIGA010015577.1_pt1 | contig 11570 bp, 6 predicted proteins | sample 9270691 | NCBI WGS metagenome assembly JAEIGA01 (sample SAMN17057246, study PRJNA624740) | gut metagenome | biome: biome; isolation source: fecal sample | host: Bos grunniens | place: China: Xizang | collected 2019
AGGCATTGGGCCCTTTGAATTCGATGTTGTTCCTTATCGAGCGTTCCGCCGCTTCTGTATCAATATGTCCGTTCAGGTTCAGCGTGTCACGGACCAGAGTAGTCAGGTTCTGGATAAATCCCATAGCAAAAATCATTATTTGCGGATAAAGTTAAATCATATTTGTGAGAAATTAAAATTCCCGTCCTCGCTTAATAATATTTACGGAGTTATGCGTAATAATGAGCGTAAAATGAAGGTTTATCGTATAAAACAAATGATATATGAAGCTAGGGAACTGGAAATCAAGGATGCTTCTTCTGGGAGTTCTGATTGTTTTGTCAGCGATGCTTGCTTGGGGGGTAATGACTTTGCCGAAGCCTCGCCCTCTTGACGCAGATGGATTTTCGTCAGCTCGTGTAGCTGAGGATATCGAAGTGATATCAAGAGAACCACATTCTGTGGCCCATCCGGTGGAAAGGGAAAAGGTGCGTGAATATATAGTCGGAAGATTGGAAGACCTGGGCGCAGAGGTACACAGGTACCAGTTTGATTCTATTCCCGGCCCTCCGGTATTGGGAGAATATTATTTTGATGCGGTCAATCTTGTTGCTGATTTTGCTCCTGTGTCTCCCGAGAAAGAGGTGACATATCTTATGTTTATCGCGCATTATGACTCTCGTCACGTCAATCATATGCCGGACGGCCCGTCTGTTTCATTCGGAGCTGCAGATGACGGCTATGGTGTTGGTGTCATACTTGAGACTGTTTCACGCTTGCTTGAGCATAGGGGACAATGGAAGCAGGGAGTCAGGATTCTCTTTACAGATGCGGAAGAGACCAAAATGATCGGAATGAAGCTGATGTGGGAATATGAAAGGCATATATTCAATGATGTCGGCCTGATCATCAATGTGGAGGCCAGAGGACCTTGGGGACCGGCACTGATGTTTGAGACAAGTCCTGGAAATGAGAGGATAATGGATCTTTATGCTTCTTCCGCAAGATATCCTTATACATATTCACTGACGAACGTTGTATATGAGTTCCTTCCGAATCTTACAGATTTCACAATCGTGAAGGATAAGGTGCCGGGCTTGAATTTCTCGACTGTAGCCGATTACAATCATTATCACACAGCTCTTGACAATTTCAGCAATATCAGTGAAAGATCGATTCAGCACTATGGAGAGCAAATCCTTCCTGTTGCGTTGAATTATTTGCGAAATCCGGAATACGCCGACAAGGATTATTTCAAGGCACAAAGCAGCACCGTCAATTTCACCATACCGGTACTTGGCCTTTTTAATGTAGGTAAGACTGCATATGTAGTTATTAATATCCTTATATTCCTGCTTTTTGTAATTCTCTGTACTTATGAAGCGATTAGAGGAAATCTTAGGATTCTCAATGTCCTGAAGCATTCCGGACTGATGCTTCTTGCTGCGGTATCGGTGCTCGCATCAGGCGAGATAATCGGATACTTGTGCGCCACTATAGCCGGTGATTCCTTTTCGCTCTTCGGTGTGGTCCAGGGTGCTTTATTTGATAACAAGGTAATGCTCGTATCAACTATTGTTCTGACTGCCCTGACGGTCCTGATATATTGTTTCAAGAGAAGGAGTAGTCCGACGAGGTTATATGCCTACGAATGGCTGTTCGGTGTCTTGGTTTTGGAGTCAGTCCTTAGTATTCTCCTGCTGGTAACTGTTGGGGAGAATATGATGTTCCTTATTCCGTTGTTCTTTGCAAGTGTGGCATTGCTTCTTTGTCGTATCACCTCGTGGAATGTCTGGATCCCGATATCCATCGCCGGAATATTGCTGCATTCGTGTTCGTTCTTGTATGTACTTGCAATGGCACTGACAGTCGGAGCATTCGGATTAGTAGCGATCCTGTCTCTGCTTGACCTGCTTGTCATTATTCCTTTGTCAGACATATATATAAAAGACTATGATTAAGACGGTGCTTTAAGGACTCATTGTGCCATTCAGCCTGGACGTATGCCATCTCGTTCCGTTGTTCCAGACTTGACCGATTTGTTACCTAAAAAACAATTTTTACTTTAATTAGATTTCTTGAGTTATGCGTAATATTATAAAATAAAAAATACTGCAATGAAAAAGATCCTGCCCCTATTATTGTTTCTTTTTACAGCATTAGTATCCAATGCACAGAATCTGACCATAAACTTCAGCGATTGTACGATCGAAGAGGCAATGAGTCAATTAAAGAATGAAGGAATCAGTTTTATCCTTAAAAGCGATTCGATTGATATGGATGCAAAGGTGAATGCAAACTTCACAGAGGCATCACTGGAGACAATCGTGAGGAAAATATTCGACAAACAGAATGTTTCACTGATAATCAGTGATTCAGTTGTGGTTGTCTCTGCCAAGTCTGAACCTGCTCAGACAATGAAAAAAGAACAGGAAGTACGCAAGACAGAAGGAAAAATAGTCGATAGCGAAGGAATTCCTGTTTCCGGCGCCAGTATTTTTGTTCAAGATACAAATGTCGGTACTGTATCCGGATATGAGGGTGATTTCTCGATTTCACTGGAAAAAGAATCGACATTGGTCGTTTCCTGCCTGAGTTATGCCACCAAGCATATCAAGGCAACTCCAGGTCAGAAACTTACTATTGTCCTCGAAGATAGTGCAGAGTTTCTTGAGGAAGTAGTTCTGGTCGGATATGGAACACAGAAAAAAGTCAATCTGACAGGAGCAGTCGCTACAATATCTACGGATGCGATTGCGCAGCGACCGGTCGAAAATGTCTCACAGGCCCTCCAGGGTCTGATTCCTGGTTTGAACATAGCTCAGTCAAGCGGATTGCTGGATTCTAATCCAATGATAAATATACGAGGAATCGGTACTATTGCAGAAGGATCTTCTGCAGCACCGCTTGTATTGATTGACGGAACAGAAGGAAATATTAATACAATCAATCCTCAGGACATTGAAAGTATTTCAGTACTGAAAGATGCCGCATCCTCTTCAATATATGGATCACGAGCACCTTTTGGTGTCATTCTCATCACGACAAAGTCAGGCAGCGACTCTAAGACTACAGTAAATTACAGCAATAACTTCAGATGGGCGGGTCCCACCTTCTGGCCAAGAATCCTGAATTCATACGATTTCGTGACACTTGCCAATGATGCCTGCCGCAACTCGAATGTCGCAGACTTCTTCAACCCCGACCAGGTTGAACGTATCAAGAAATATATCAACGGAGAGATAACAACGGTTTCCATTCAGAATCCGGATAACCCCAAATATTGGGCAGACGGATACCTTCAGGCTAACGCCAATGTCAACTGTTTCAAGGAGTACTTCAAGGATAATTCTTTTTCGCAGGAGCATAATGTAAGTATGAGAGGCGGAAACAAGAAATATTCTTTTTATATGTCTATGGGATTCCTTGACCAGCACGGTCTGCTGTCTGTGACTGACGACATCTATCAGCGCTTTACTCCAAGTGCCAAGATTACTGCCAACCTTACAGACTGGATGAAGGCCACCTATTCACTCAGATACAACAGGACATCTTATGACCGTCCTATATATCTTAATCAGTCCTTATTTGCTGACTGGGCACGTCAGAGCTGGCCAGAAGTACCTACGTATGATGACAACGGGTATATCTATATGGATAACGAGCAGCTTCAGCTTATGGTCAACGGCGGACGTGCGAGGGAGATAACAGACAATCTGAACAATCATTTTATACTCACTCTGCAGCCTTTCAAGAACTGGGTGACAAATGCTGAACTGAATTACAACACTCAGGTCTACACTCAGAATATGGTGAGACTTATGACATATGCACACGATTACAATGGCGATGCATTCGTAAGAAACAGCGAAAGTTATGTTCAGAACAGCACTGTCAAAAGCAACCATCTCAACCTGAATGTCTATTCAACTTACGATTTCCAGCTTGCAAGGCACAATTTCAAGCTTATGGCCGGATTCCAGTATGAGAATTATGCTACTGAAAATTTCGGAATCAAGAATGTAGGTGTGATCAATGCAGATCTCGCTGTCATTGACCTTACGACCGGCTATACATACGACGGCAAGCCTGTAGCTCCAAGCATATGGGGAAATAACGCAAGTTGGGCAACAGCAGGTTACTTCGCACGATTTAACTATGATTTTGACGAGCGCTACCTTTTTGAAGCGAACCTCCGCTATGACGGCTCTTCACGTTTCCGTGCTGAAAACAGATGGGCGTGGTTCCCTTCAGTCTCAGCTGGTTGGAACATCGCGAACGAGCCGTTCTGGGAATCATTGTCAGATTATGTGAACACTCTCAAATTGAGAGTCTCTTACGGTTCGTTAGGTAATCAGAACATCGGCAACTGGTATCCGACCTACCAGAAAATGGGTGTTTATATCAACAATGGAGGCTGGCTCCAGAATGGTAAGGCCACAAACACAGCTTATTCACCGGAACTGATCAGTTCTTCACTTACCTGGGAGACGATCAAATCTTACAACCTTGGTCTGGATCTGGGTGCATTCAATAACAGACTCACAAGTTCAGTCGAACTGTACTCTCGATACACTACAAATATGATAGGTCCTGCTCAGGAACTCCCGTCTGTTCTCGGAGCCTCGGTTCCACGTTCCAACAATACAGACCTGAGGACTTATGGATTTGATCTCGAACTCCAATGGAAGGACAATCTTGACTGTGGACTTTTCTATGGCATCAGGTTTATCCTCTCTGACAATCAGACAGAAATCCTCAGATATCCAAATGACTCTAAGTTGCTGATGACCAATGGAATATATTCTTATTATCCTGGTAGTTATGTCGGTGATTTCTGGGGTTTGAAGACCTTAGGCATAGCTCAGACAGATCAGGAAATGAAGGCTCATCTTGCCACTCTTCCTCACGGAGGCCAGTCTTGGCTTGGTACAGACTGGAGAGCAGGTGACATAATGTATGCAGACCTTGACGGTAACGGTGTGATCTCTATGGAGTCGGGTACTCTTGAGGATCACGGTGACCTTATCAAGCTTGGTAATGACCAGCCACGTTACCAGTTCGGACTGGACCTCAATGCTTCGTGGAAAGGATTTGATATGCGAGTCTTCTTCCAGGGCGTAGGAAAGAGGGATTTCTGGCCGGGATATATTGCATTCTGGGCATCAAGCAATCCGAACATCTGGTATATGTTGGGATTCGAAGAGCATCTTGACTATTTCAGAAACACACCTTCCGGCAATCTGGATGTGAACCTGGATTCGTATTATCCACGTCCTCTACTTAATGCCAAGAACCAGTATATGCAGACCAAGTACGTGCAGGATGCTTCCTACATACGTCTGAAGAACCTTACATTCGGATATACCATCCCTCAGAAATATACCCAGCGTTTCAAGGTGTCGAATCTCCGTCTGTTCTTCTCTGGAGAAAATCTTTGGACAGGAACCAGACTCTCTACAGTATTCGATCCTGAAGGAATCAACGGAAACGACAAAATCAGCGGTATCGGATATCCTATAATGAAAACCTGGTCTTGCGGCCTTACAATCACTCTTTAATCATTTGACGCTATGAAACACTATATATATATCTGCTCATTGCTCATCTTGCTGGCAGCTTCTTCTTGTGACACTCTGTTGGACAAGGAACCTACATCTCAGATTTCGCCTGAGAAGTACCTTAATGAAGCCTCTCAACTTGGCTATTATGCCAACGGCCTGTATACACACATCCTTCCGTCCCATTCAGGCTACGCCTTGACCTTTGTCGAAGATCAGTATACCGACAACCAGGCCTACATTACGCCGCACTCTATGTTTATAAAGGATTCCTGGACAGTGCCGGCCAATGGTTCGTGGAATTTCAAGAGTATATATGACTGCAACTATTTTCTTGAGCGTGTGTTGCCGCGATATGAGAATGGTGAAATAGACGGCAGTACCGTAGATATATGTCAATATATCGGTGAGGTCCTGTTTTTACGTGCATATGAGTATTTTGACCTCTATCAGATATACGGTGACCTGCCGATTGTGACAACGACACTTCCGGATGACGAGACTGTCCTTACTGAGGCAAGCAAACGTTACCCAAGAAATGAAGTTGCCAGATTCATTCTTTCCGATCTGGATAAGGCATTGGAACTTATGCCGGAACAGTTTGAGGCCCGTCGCACCAGAATCAATCGTGATTGCGTACTGCTTCTCAAATCCAGAGTTGCCCTATATGAAGCTACATTCCTGAAGTATTTCAAAGGTACTCCATTTGTTCCTCAGGCAGACGGATGGCCTGGAGCGCAGAAAGAGTATAATTCTTCATATAAGTACCCGCTTGGAGGTGTAGATGAAGAGATCAATTGGTTCCTGGATCAGGCGATAGCTTCTGCAGAGCTTCTGGCAGACAAGATCACTCTGACTGCTAACACGGGAACTGTACAGCAGAGTGTCGATGACCAGGCAAATCCTTATATGGATATGTTCTCAGATACAGATCTTTCCAAGTATCCGGAAGTACTTCTCTGGAGACAGTATGACCGTGGTATGGGCTTTTCTAATGCCTGTGGCGAATGGGGCAACAGGGGTAATCTTGGAGCAGGTCTCACCAGAGGAATGGTGGATTGCTTCCTGATGGCTAACGGCCTTCCTATTTATGCTTCAGAAAGCGGATATGCCGGTGATGATTATATCTCAGATGTAAAGATCGGCAGAGACGGAAGACTGGTGATTTTCCTCAAAGAACCAGGACAGGTGAACTGTATTGATGAATATGAAGGAGCTTCGCAGGCTGTTCCGGTCGAGCCTTACCCTAATCTTTTCGGTTCTGACTTCTCGAGGGTCTATTCGACAGGCTACAGCATAAGAAAAGGAAATCCTCTGAGTCAGATACATCTTGTAGGAATCGCAGGATCTTATGTGGCATCAATAACTTTCAGAGGTGTTGAAGCTCTGTTGAACTATATGGAGGCGTACTATGAGCGTCACGGCTCTCTTGACAGCAAGGCACTTTCATATTGGTCTGCAATTCGCGAAAGAGCCAAGGTGGATACTGACGTCAATAAGACAATTGCTGCAACTGATATGTCAATCGAGGCTCAGAATGACTGGGGTGCATATTCGGCAGGTAGTCTGATCGATCCGACCTTGTACAATATCAGACGTGAGCGTCGCTGCGAACTTATGGCAGAGGGTCTCCGCAGAATGGATTTGCAGAGATGGCGTTCAATGGACCAGATAATATCTGAGCCATATCATATCGAAGGCTTCAAGATATGGGGACCTATGAAAGGATGGTATGGAAATCAGCTCAAGCACGGTACATCTGATGCAAATGTGTCTTCACCTTCAAGAAGTAAATATCTCCGACCTTACGAGAAGACAGAATCAAGCGAGGCTTATAATGGACTGACCTTCTCGATGGCGCATTATCTCGCGCCATTGGCAGTTCAGGAGATGATCCTGACATCACCGGACGGTTCTGCAGCAAATTCTGTCATCTATCAGAACCCTTACTGGCCAATAGAGGCAGGTGAGTCTTCAATACGATAGTTAACTTTAATATAGCGTTGTTATCTTGAATCAAGTCATAGACATAAAAGCAATTGCTTCTGGAGACGTCAAAGCATTCGAGGTGCTTTATCTGGCATATTATAACAAGGTGCTGACATATACTACGTCTCTTCTGCATAATAGTGTCAAAGCCGAAGACGCTACTCAGGACGTGTTTCTGAAGATCTGGCGCAACCGGCACAATCTTGTGGAAGGGGAAAATGTCAATTCCTACATATATATGACAGCGCGACGTGTCGTTCTTGATATTTACCGTGATGAAAAATATGCTCAAAGGCATAAGGAGTGGGCTGAGTCGAACAGACCTGAAGAATCAGTCGAGGTCTCTTGCGTAAATGAGATTGAGGACATAGCTTCCAAGATGATTGAATGTATGCCTCCGAAAAGGAAGGAGGTGTTTATGTTGAGCCGTAGGAATGGCTTGACAGCAAAGGAGATCGCAGATAAGATGGATCTGAGCATACATACTGTCAACAAACACATTGCTCTGGCCCTGTCATCGCTGAAGAAGAAACTGAACGATTACCTGACAATACTCGTGTTATTGCTCTATTTAGATTAAGATGGAAGAATATAATAAGATACTTTGGGATAGAATTGAAAATGTCAATTCCCCTGCAGAAAAGAAGAAGGCCAAGGCTGCTTTTCAGAGCTTTCTTCAGATGGTTGGAATCCGCGACGATCAGTCAGGCGATTACAGAAGGATTTATCGTGCAGGATTCATATGGGCAGCGCTGTCTATGCCTCTTGGTTTTATGATTGCCTGGCTGATCATAGGCAGAACTGAAGCTCCTGTTTGGCAGGAAGTCAGTACAAGACCCGGAGAGAGTACACAGATAGTCCTGGCTGACAACACGCAAGTCACATTGAATGGAGGTAGCACAATTGTATATCCGTCATCTTTCAATAAAGAGTGTCGTCAGATATATTTTACAGGTGAAGGCTATTTTGAAGTGCAAGCAGACAGTAGACATCCGTTTGACATAATCACAAATGATGCACGCATAAAGGTCCACGGAACACGATTCAACCTTAAATCCTATACTGATGACAACATCCTTTCAGTAGGATTGGACGAGGGCTCTGTCCAGTTCTCCGGAAACTCAGGAGTTGTTGTGGATATGGTACCAGGGGATAATCTTTCATATGACAAAGAGACCGGAGCCCTTCAGAAGGAGTTCTCACAGGAGACATCGGGATTGTGGCGTAAGGGACAATACTATTTCAAGAATGTTACCCTGCACGATATAGCACGTGACATTGAAAGGCTTTTCGGAGTCAGAGTGCTGATCGAGAACGAGGCTCTCCTGAATACTCACTACCATATAGCCCTTGTAAACGGAGAGACTGTTGACGACTTTTTACGTATCCTTTCAATGGATAACAGTCTGAAGGTGTCAAGATCAGGAAATACCATTATCATCAAATAATCCAGAAATTATGAAAACCATTCTTTTGTTTATTCTTCAATTATTACTCTTGGCTTCCTGTACTTCAAAGGAACTGGATAATGCATCTCAGGACACTGTGTTTGAGATTAAGAGGGGAGTCAACATTGCATATTTTCTTTCTCAGTCAAACCATAGAGGTGAAAAGAGGGCAGCCTATTTCACTGCTGATGACATAAAGACAATCAAGGAATATGGCTTTGACCATATCAGACTGCCCATTGATGAAGAACAGATGTTCAAAGAGGATGGAAGCAAGGACAAAACTGCCTTCGACCTGATGAAATGGACAATTGATTGCTGTATTAAAAACGGCCTTAAGGTCGTCGTAGATATGCACATCCTGCGTTCTCATCATTTCACATCAGGCAGTAATATTCTTTTTACTGATGTCAAGGCTCAGGAAGCCTTTTATCAGATGTGGCGTGAAATCAGTGGTGAACTCAGAGACTTCCCTAATTCTATGCTTGCTTATGAGCTGTTGAATGAGCCACAGGCAAAGAAAAAAGAGGATTGGAATAATCTTGTCCATAACTGCTATAAAGCTATCAGAAAACTGGAGCCGGAGAGGGTGATAGTCATAGGAACCAACCCTTCTCAAAGTTATCTTGGTGCGCAGTATCTTGATGTACCGAAGAATGACAAGAACATAATCATAAGTTTCCATTACTATGATCCTTTCCTGCTGACCCATTATCGTGCACATTGGACAAATCAGAAGAATTTTGACGGTCCGGTACACTATCCTGGAGTAACTATTACACAGGAAGAATATGATCAGACAGATTGCGATCCGACAGCTAAAGAGGCTGTAAGAGCATATATCGGACAATTTTATGACCGTACAGTCTTCCGTAAGCATATTCGTAAAGTAGTAGACGTCGCGTCAAAATATGGCCTTCAGGTCTATTGCGGTGAATATGGATGCCTGCCTTCACCTCCTGAAGCAGACCGCCTGGCCTGGCATTCGGACATTGAGACGGTATTTGACCAATTCGGCATTTCCCGCGCTATCTGGTGTTACAAGGACAATAAGGACGGCTTCGGTATAATCAAGGACGGAGTTCCTGATGAGGAAATGCTTAAAGCCATACATATGAAATAATCAACCAATATTCATAATTACATAACACACTTTACTTATGAAACGTATTTTAAAAAATCTTGCTGCGATTGTTTCTCTCGCATCATTGATGTTTACGACTTCCTGTAATAAACCGGAAGAACAAATGTCACTGTCAGAACCAAAGCTTACAATCAATCAGAATGATCTTAGGTTTGAGGAGTTCGGTGATGAACCTGCTATTACATTCAGCTGGGATCTTCCGGAGGGCGCAACTACCAGTATCCTGATGATAACAAAGGCTGAGGATACAGGTTTTGCTTCGTGCACAGACTACGAAGTAGAAGGTGCAACCAAGACTTTCACATCTGCTGAAGTGAGGGATATGGCAAACGCATTGAAGGCAGACCTCAGCGTTGGTGCAGAATTCATCGCTAAGGTGATGGTAAGCGCAGGTGCCGGAAAGACAGCTTACTCAAATGTTGTCAGCTTCAAGGCCTTGAAGGATAATTCAGCATATGAAACAATTTATCCTATCGGTGCGATGGATTGGGGATGGGAGCCGTCTCAGGCTGAAATGATGAAGACCGACGATGGAATTGTCTACACCTGGACAGGTATGATCAAGGCTAAGAACAGTTTCAAGTTCCTCTGTCAGAATGACGGTAACTGGATTCCAAGTTACAATCGCGACGAGACTGCCGAGAATTATTGGACCCTTTACAAGAAGACTGAGGACTGGCAGCCTGACACCTGCTTTGAAGTCGAGAAAGGCGGTCAGTATACTATCACTCTCAATATCCAGGATCTGACTATTTCCGTAGAGCCTTCTTCAGAAGGATTCGGCAAACTTTATCCTATGGGAGCGACACCTTGGGGATGGACCCTCGAGGACGCTGAAGAGATGACTACAAATGACGGTATCACTTACACCTGGACCGGACATCTTAATGCCAACAATGACTTCAAATTCCTTTGCCAGAATACTGCTTGGCAGCCATCATACAACCGCGATGCGAATGCTGAAGATTATTGGACTGCATACTACAAAACTCAGGACTGGGAGCCGGACACACAGTGGGTGGTTGAGACTTCTGGTATATATACATTGACCATCAATGTCGAGACATTGAAAGTGACAGCAGAGCCTCAGTTCGATCCGACTTCGTGGGAGAAGATTTACCCTATCGGAGCTATGGAATGGGGCTGGGAACCATCTTTGGCTGAAGAGATGACTACTGAAGACGGAGTTGTCTACACCTGGACAGGTAATATTACCGCCAACAATGACTTCAAGTTCCTTTGCCAGAATGACGGTAACTGGATTCCAAGTTACAATCGCGACGAGACTGCCGAGAATTATTGGACCCTTTACAAAAAGACTGAGGACTGGGAACCTGACACCTGCTTCAAGGTTGAAGAGTCTGGAAAATACCAGATTACATTGAATACCCAGGATCTGACCATTCAGGTAGAGAAAATCGTCGAAGCGCCTGGCATTTATCCTGTAGG
>JAEIGA010015578.1_pt1 | contig 11569 bp, 15 predicted proteins | sample 9270691 | NCBI WGS metagenome assembly JAEIGA01 (sample SAMN17057246, study PRJNA624740) | gut metagenome | biome: biome; isolation source: fecal sample | host: Bos grunniens | place: China: Xizang | collected 2019
ATATACCCATACCAACGAAAACGAAAAAACCCCATAACGAAACGCTATGGGGTCTTGCCGTTTGCCGTGCCTGTTACATTGCGATTAACTTAAATGTAAACGCCATTTTTCAAAAGATTTTCTATCATTGATTTTTCGCTTGACAGACAATTAGATTTTAATTCAACTTTATCAACTCTGAAATATCCAACTTCATTTTTTATCTGTGAATATTTATCAGTTATAAAAATATTGTCGCCTGTCTTTTCGTATTCGCTTACTATGATTTTCGGCGGTACATTGTAAAGGTTGCTATTAGTTGATATGCCGTTGTTATTTACTGTAGCACGGTCAACGCCTGTTTTGAAAATGTACGGTACATCAATAGACAAATTGCCGTCATAACTTGCAATCAATACATCTGCATTGTCGATAACATCATAAATAAACGCTTTACAGTTGCCTGTAATTACATTGACAATATACTTGATATGTATGCTTTTATTTATGCAAGTGTTAGGCAATACAACATCATTTATAAAAGGCAATGACACTTTTATAGATTCAATTAGGTTTATGTCTAAATTAGTGCCGTAAATGCCGTTTATTGTGAAAGTGCCTAAATCTAATTCTATATCATCGTCTAATATCAATGGAGCTTGCACCAGCGTATCAGCAAAGCCTAGAATAATGTTTGATTCAACTATTGATTCAACATTGATATAGCACCATTTCAAAGAAGTAATGAATTGTGCAAGGTCTGTATTTTGCAAAGCCGTTATAGTGCCGTTGTAAAATCTTTTTCGCATAACATTACGCATTATTTCTTTGTTGACTTTGAAAACCGACACAATGCCATATTTATTAGTAACGGCGTTTTCGTCTAGTATTGCGGTTGCAATTACATTTATAGCGGTCAAGTTTTCAATTTCAATGCTACTTAAATAGAAGTACGCTTTATATTCAGTATCGCTAACTCTTTGAGCCTGTATCGTGTGAGCTGGCGTTAGCTGGATTGTTGGAGCGGTTGCGAACAAACAATTTTCATTTGCGGTAAAAGTGAAATAAAAATTATTTTCGCCGTTGTAATATGCAAAATTAGGTTGCACGGTACATCTAGTTATATTGTAGTTTACCGCTATTTTTTCGGTTACATCTGCATTGATTGAAACAACGCTATTTTCGTTTATGTTATTGAATGTATATGAATATTGATTGTCTTGAGCAGTCAACACTACATCTACATTGTCGATAGTTAAATATAAGTCGTCAAGTCTTACGCTATCGGCTACATTTATAGAAAATGTTATTGTTTCGCCAAAAGTAACATTGTTTACAGTCGGATTCATTGTTATTGTTGACGGCAAATTATTGACAAGCGGTATTGTTACGGCAATAGCACTAGCGACAATTTCAATAGACAAAGCCGACAACAAATCATTGTTTATGTCTGTAGTGTCTAAAGAATATACACCGCCTATTAAATCAAAGTTTACAGAGTGTATGTCATTGTTACTGTCTGTATATCTTAAAATTGGCGGTACATTCACGCTATAGCCGTTTTGAGCGGTTGCCGTAAATGTTACGATTCCTGTATAGTTTTGATTGTTAGGCGACACCGTGCAATTAGTAAGACTGTATATTATCGGCACGCCTGTAATATTGCTTTTAGGCTTGCCGTAAATATTTATGTTAGTGTTGCTTATCCAATTTTCAAGAATTGTGAAAGTCGCTACCGTGTCATTGTCTGATAATGTCGGATAATATGTTTTTGAATTAGTTCCGTCTGATAGATAAATTCTAGGTCTTACATTGTAGCTAGTCCAAGAATAACCACTATTGCAAGTCAACACGATATTATCATTAGCGAAAATATAATGTTCAGTTCCGTTTATGCGGTTGTCCGTTCCTGTCAATGTTACATTTTCGGTACGATTGTATAAAGTATTTAAAGCCATTTTACACCACCTTTAATTTATCGCATAACTTGCGGTTAAATATAATTTGCCTGTATGGTCAAATCTATCTGTATAATTATAAACCAGCTTTCTAACATTGTCGCTATGTGAATGATTGATTGACTTTTCGTTAGGGTTTTCAGATTCAATGATTGTAGCGTAAGATTCTTTAATGTCGTTTGCAAAAGACATCAAAACATCAACGCTCAATCTAACGGTTATCAAACCATTTATATTTTTATTCATTGATTCAATGAAATAATAGCGTTCAAAATATGGAATGTAACAATAGTTAAAATCTGTCAAAAAGTCGTTTGAATTATCCTGTAAAACCATTATAGGATTCTGCAAATTCATTTCGTTCAGCAATTTAGCCGTTATGATTGTAGCGGTATTCAAAACCTTGTTTATTTTATTTCTAGGCGATTCATTTTTATATAGTTCAATGTTCATAAGACACCCCATTAAAAAAAGCGGGTGTAGGCTGGAAGAAGCAACCTACACCCAAGAACAGAGTTGAAGAAAAGCTAACCAAATATCACAAGGGAGTTGTTTTTGATAGCATTTTCAACGAGAACCAATTTTAATCAGCGACATAGAAAACAATGAAGTTTTCGTTAAAGTCGTTGAAATATCCAGCGTCAAACTTAAACCAGTTGTTGAAGAATTCAGCTTTTGGGTTGTAGTTAGTTGTTACACGGCGGTCAACATTTGCAACGCCCAAACTGTCGCGGTCAAACATTACGCCGATAACGCCGGATACATTAACATCTTTTGTACTGTCGCCGTTCTTAATGGCAACTTTGATTTTTGAAACATCGTCAAAAGCAAAGTTATCACCACTACCCTGCCAATACGGCACGGATTCAAAGTTAGGGAGTGAAACAAGCTCTTTGTGGAATGTATCAGATTCAAGATACATCTTTGACGATTCCGTAAAGTTAGACAAAAGAACAATGTGCAACAAATCTTTTGGAGTAAAACGCTCTTTACCACCGCCATTGAACAAAGTTGACATAGTACCGATTCTGTCAATGTACAATGCAATCTGCATTGACGCAAACCGCAAAAATTCTTTGTCTGTCATACACTTTGCAACGGTCAATTTGCTTGCACCTGTCAAACCTTTTGCGGTATTGTACATATCCAAAAGATTGATTTTGCGGTTGCCTGTGTTGTCCGTGTCGTAAGTTGTAGCAATCATATTATTGATTGTACGCATAATCAGACTGTCCATTTTAACGGTCATTGACTTGTCAACGGCGTTATAAAGCATTGAAATAAAGGCGTTCAGCTCTGTAGCACCGTTGAAAGATTCCTTAACCTGTTTTTCGGTAAAAGACAACGGAATTTCAAAAGTGATTTTAGAATTGTAGAATTTAGCCGACACGCTAGGTTTATAGAAAATGTTAGGGTCATAGCTTGCACCGTTTTCAAGCTCCCAAGATTCATTTTCTGTTGCCTGTGGCAAATCAGCGGTAATTTTCTGCAATACACTTCCAAATTCCCAAGAGTCCATTACAACGCTAGGAATTTTGCCTTTATATTCCCTGTTGGTAAAGATTGTTTTTCCGATTCTGTCAACAAGAGTTTTGACATAGTTATCTACATCGCTGGCGTTAAAGATTTCTTTGCCGACATCAACAATGTTTGACAAATCTTCTTTAACAATGTCGCTCTTGCCTGTAATTTCGTTAGTAATATCATTTACAATGCTATAAATCTGATTGACTTTCATTTTTTTACCCCCTGTTATTCAGATACAAGATTGTTAATTGTTACTACATCGCTAGACGATACAATAATCTGCAAAGTTGAGCTTGTGATAATAATATCATCTGTAGACGACTTGTTAGCAAAACAACTGATAGGGGTAATTCTTCCATAATCACCCCAAACCGCATTGACACAATAAAGCGGTTTATTTTTCTGCATACAATCAGTAACTTTTTTATAAAGTCCTGTAATTGTCTGTTCAGTTGAACCTTTTTCCAAGTCCAAACCTGTACAATCAATTAAAACATAGCCACCGTTCATTTTATACCCCCATTACAAAATGCTTGTAATTTTTCTTACAAAAATAATATTTATGTTAAATATAACACTATAAAGCTATTTTTGTCAATCATTCATAGACATCTAAAAGCAAAGCCGTTTTAATGTCCTTTATAACAAGGTCAAGAAATTTATTATTGGTACGCAATTCAATTTCTTTTTCAAGCAATTCTTGTGGCGTGAACATAGCACCTGTAGACTGTTTTCTATAGGTCATTTCCCTTGTCAGCGTTTCCGCTCCCGTGCCGTTATTGTTTGATTCTACCTTGTCGGTGTTAGTGTCCGTGTTGCCGTCAAAAGCGTTCACTTTATTCTGCACCGTGCCATTATTGGCGTTTACGCTTTCTTTTCCTTCAGAAACATTTTCCGTGTATTGTTCATCAGCTACTAAGAAAACTTCATAGTTTTCATCCATTACATCTTTGATTCTTTTCCAATTTCGCAAATTAGCCGACAAAATTGTATTAGCAATTTTTAGCCGTGATACCGCTATATCGTTGTCAGCTTTAACGACATTTTCAAAAAGCCTTGTCAAAGTCTTTTCGCCGATTTTTGAAGAAAAATACAAGTCTGGATTTTCAAAATCTGAAAACAATTCTGTAGCGTCTTCATTTTCGCTATCCAAAAGCGTTTTAATAAATCCGTTGTCAATCGGGTAAAGTTCATTATAAAACATTTCTTATGTCCTCCGCTAGTTTTACATTGTTCATAACTTTGCCAAAACAAAAATTGCAAAGACAAAGTATTTCTTTTTTATCGTCTTTGTAATACATACGATAGCAACCTTTTTTTTCAAAACCGCAACGGTTACATTTTACAAGCCTTGTGTTTTCCATAACCATTTCAATTTCGTGTAAATCGCATTGCATTTTAACGCACCGACACCGCTTTATTCAAAAGCCTTGTTACAAAGTTGTTCATATTATCTTTATTGTAAGTCCGCAAGAAATACCAGCCTGTAATAACACCGTCTTTACATTCAATATAAACGCTACCGCAAAAATCTTCTTTTGTAACAATGTCGCTAACTATTTCTATAGCACGGTTACAATCACGATTCAAAACAATTTCGCTATCAGCTCCATTACATACCCTAACAGAAACAAGGTTGCAAAGCTCAAAACCTACTTTTATAATTCTGTAGTCTTTCTGATCTTTTACATACTGATTGAAAAATCTTTGTATCTGATATTTATTCAGTCGCATTTTCTTCTTTTTCCTTTTCGTCTGTTGTTTCAGATTCGTTTTCCGATTCAGCCGTATTTTCATTGTCGTTTGTTTCAGATTCGTTTTCCGTTTCTGTTTCAGATTCGTTTACAGATTCGTTTTCCGATTCAGCTTTATTTTCTGTTTCAGATTCGTTTTCCTGTTCCTGTTCCGTTTCCGTTTCCTGTGATTCTGTCGCCTTGTCTACCGTTTCTTTTTGCATTTTCCAAACGCTAGACAAATCAACTGTTATGTCAGTTCCAAACATTTCGTTGATTTTTTCAACCGCAATTTTTCTTTGCTCCAACATATCATCGGCAAGGGGAATTAAAATAGAAGTGTTCAATTCAACTTCATTAACAGTCAAACGCTCCCTTTTCATATTAAAATTAGCGTCAAGTCCAAGCTCATTAAATGCACTTGCCTTTATATACTGATTCAATTCTATAAATTGTTAGATATATCCGCTAGTAGATTGAATGTTATGCACTTTAACGCCGTCTAAAAAAGCGTTTTCGCCTATGCAAGTAAATTCGCCGTCTATCAGCTTTTTAATGAAAATGTCGGCGTTTTGTTTCGTCTTGTCATCGCTTGCCGATATTAAAAATTGACTTCTTAAAACATTGGTTAGCATATTAAGCGAAATTTCACAATCGCCTTGCATAACGCCGTATTTTTCCAAAGTTGGAATAAGTCCTTTCATTCTGCTATCGTTTCGCATAATGACACAATCGACATCTAGCGTGAAAGTCTTATCCAGCTTTAAGTATGGATTGTTTACGATACATTGTGTATATTCGTAGTATTCGTTAGGAATACCGCCTAAACCGCCCTGTAAAGCGTATAATTTGCCGTTATGTTCAGCGACAATGACATAACCGCCACACATAAGCATATATTCAAGATTGCGTTTAGGTATTGTGTCGGGTAGATTCTCATAATGAAACATTTGATTGCATTTAATCAACATATCATCAATGAAATTGTTTAAAAACCTGTCTTTACAGTACAAGTTTTCTTTTGCCGTTTTATAAAAACTGTCTTTTCTTTTCATTTGTTTACCACCTTAAATATTTATATATCACACTAGCCGATTATGTTCTAGTGCAAGCAAGCATATAATTATGCAAAATTTCGCCTATGTCGTTAGACTGATAAAACACCCTGTTAGCACCAAAAAACGCCTTTATCTTTTTGTCTATCTTGTCTATCGGTTGCAAGAATGTTTTTCTACAATTCATATACGGCGTATAGTCCAGCGTGTAGACTAATTCATTTTCTTTTATGTCCGTTGTTTTCGGTCTGCAATAAATAAAAATATCTTCATTCTGATTCACTACATCGCAACCGATTTTTTTATTTTGGAAAACGACAACAAAAGAAAAAATAATTGAAGTTGATTTTATTTTATACCCTTGCGGTAAATGGGGATAAATGGCAAGCTCCCATTTACCCCTTGTTATCATATTCAATCTAGGATTGTCAAAAGAAAAATATTTGTTACTTTTCTTTGTTCCTTTTGATTCGTTACAATATTCTACCACTATTTTTAATTCATTTGAAAAAGTGTAAACATCTATTGCACCTTGTTGCATTGTGTCAATGTTAGTGATTCCCAATTCTTCAAAATATGGGCAATATTTATTTACTGTGTTTCCTAACATAAATATTTTTATGTTTTCTCTATCACGGATAATAGTAGATAGAACATTCATAAAAATAATGAATTCATCGGGTAGATAATAACGCCTTGTCAAAAATTCATCAAAAACAATATTCTGCACTTTTGGAAAACTTACGCTTTTATCGTGTTCCATATCAGACAAAGCAAAAGCATAGCAAAATGCGTTAGGGTCTGCTTTCATTCGTCTAGCGTTTTCGTCATATTTAGCTAAATGCCAGCTTGCTTTAGTATAAATGATTGTCTGATATTCGCCGTTTGTCAGCTTTTCAACAACTCCATTTTCACACAAGGCACTAAATACATTGTCGCCACGCTTGCCTAAAATGTCATCTTTCCAGCGTCTTATATAAGCACCTTCTTTTTTTTCGTTTACATAATCAGTCAAAATTTTTTCCAATACGGCGTATGTTTTGCCGTTGGAGCGTTCGCCGATAATAATATTATAGTCGGCGTTTTCAGCTAAGATTTTTTTCAAAGAATAATATTTTTTCATATTATTACCACCTTTATTTATTATATCATTTAAATAGTTTTTGTACACCTGTAAAATAGTTTATATACATATCAGACAGACTTAAAGAAAAATCGGCGTTTTCCAGGTGAATGAAACTTTTTTCTTCATAGTCCGATTCATTGCCTAGATAATCTATCAGCTTGCCTTTAATTTCATTGTCAATATATGTATGCGTCATTTTGCCTGTATTGTCGCTATCTACATACATACCGTTGCAAAAGAAATTAAAACTGTCATTTTGTCTTTTAATGTATTCAGCACCTTTTTTCTTATTAAGTCCGCAAATAGTAGTATGCAAATCATCGTCGAAATACATATATCTTTTTGCTCCCAAAGTCTTAAACTTTTTATAAAATCCGTCAAAATCCCAAACGCCTAAAGGCTTTTCAATTCCTTTAATAGTTTTAGGTTTTGCCAAATCCAGCGAAAATTCATAATGATTCAAACAATCGTTTATTTTTTTGACAATCATTTTATTGTAAGATTCAAAATAGTTTTTATGCTTTTCGGCGTTCATAATTTTAACGCTATCAGTATCGCTATAAATATAATCCTGTTTACATTCCCTTATAGCCGTGTAAAGATTATTTCTAGCATAAGCGGTACACCACACACCCCATTGATAGAATAAAAAGCGGTTTTTGTCTTTGTTGTATTGCTCTAACGCCTTGTCTATATCGCCGTCTATCGTTTCCCATTTTTCGCCGTTAAAATTAACTTCATTGTGAATTATTGAAGTAACACACATTCCATATATTGAATTAAGCAATTCTTTAGAGTGCAAATATTCAACTTCTTTTTCTTCAATTCCTTTCAATTCAGTTTTCATTTTATACAAGTGCAATATTGTGTTTATTATTTCTTTCGGCAAATAATCACGATTGTAAATATAACATATACCTATATCAATTTTATCAAAATTATAAAACCTTAAAATATTTATCAAATCAATGTCGGTTACTGTCAAAGTGATTCTATCGGCGTTTACGATTCTACCGTTATTTATTGTAGGTCTAACAATGTTTCTGCATTTTGAATAGCTTATTATATTGTCAAAAAGAAATTTGTCTTTAACGCCGTAAAAAGTCAAATCGACAAGCAAGCTATAGTTTTCGGCAAGCTGGAGCAATTCTTTCAAATCGTTTACTTTTACTTTTTTGCCTTTTCCCATAGGGTATTTTTCGGATATTAAAACCGTAGGATACGAAGAAGTAAAATCAAAACTTGTTACATTTTCGCAAACTGTATTAGTATACAAAGAATTGCAATGAGTGAAACCACCAGCAAAAGCGTTTTGTAACATCAGGTATTCAACTTTTTCTATTGTGAGCTTTTCAATCATAAAGCGGTATTTTTTATTTCTAAAACATTCTTTTCTAACATATCGCCTAACCTTGCCTGTTTGTGTCAGCGGTATATTGCAAATCGTTTCATATTCGTTTATCTGCTCATTTATAAAAGCCGTTACAATAAGAACATCATTGAAACAATAGCCTAATTCTGCATCTGTCAACGGCGTTTTAGAATTGCGTAAAAGTGAGTAGTCCAAATCACCGACAAGTTTTTTTAATTCTTTGTTCTGTAAATTGTTCGCTACAACTTGCAAAGAATAACCGCTTAATCTGTATGAACATTTGAAAATAATGTTTTTATCGCAAGTCGCCGTTATCGGCTTGCGTTCACTATCGGCGAAAATCTCAACCCAATTAAAACGCTTGCAAATAAATTGAAATTCGTATGACAAGTTATGAACATATACAACTAAATAAATCTTTTCCAAATTAAGAAAATCGTGCAGCCTGTCTATAAACGATTCAAAATCTTTCCAAGTTCTGCCATAGATAACATTATCATCAATGGCAAATTGCCATATATACATTATCGCCTTTTTATCAGCTTTTTTCTTTTTATCTTTGATATTGTTGAATTGTTCGTTAGTGTATGTTACGCCATTCTTATCTTCATAGAATGAAGTTGTTTCAATGTCAAAAGAACACGCTAGATTGTAGTAATATTTATTTTTCTTTTTGACAATATCGCTTTTGTCAATGCAATCTAAAAAAGACTGCATTTTATCAATAGAAAAAACCATTTGTTATGCTCCCTTGTGATATACGGTTATTTATTCTTCATCGCTCATAATATCCCCTAAATCTTCATTTTCTGATTGTTCATCGTCAAAGCCGTATGCACCGTTAAAATTAAAGTCGTCTTTCAAGAAACTATTCAACAATTCGTCTTCACTTCTATTGTCTTGTTTCTCAAACATTTCTTTTAAATTCTTTTCCACTTTGTCAGCTAAAGACATTTCGTTATCATCGTCTTGCACTAACATATTGTCAGCTTGATAACTATTCAAAATGCTGGAATAGTTCAAAATGTTCATTTCGCCTGTTCCTGTTATTTCTGCACTTGTCGCCATTTGCACGATTCTATTAGCCTGTTCAAAAGTCGTGCCTAGCCTTTTGGCTTGCCATTGAATGTATTGTTTAGCACCTGTAGCGGAAGAAGTCGGATTGTTCAAAAAAGATTCAGCTTTCAAATATTCATACTTTAATTTTTCCCATTGTGCTTTATTGGTAGGGTCTAAACCCTTGCTTGAAAAGTAAGTAAAATTTCTTTTACCCCTTTCAGCTATTACAGATTCAACGGCACTACTAGCGTAGCCTTTAGCGGTTACATTCTGAATACGCCTGTTAGCTTGTTGAAATACTTTATTCATTTGCTTTTTAAGCTCTTTAGTTCCTATGTCAATATTGACATCTAATTTAATGCGGTTTTTGAATATTGATTCAGAAAACACGCCTTTTCTTTTTCTTGCCATTCTTTCAACTCCAATTAAAAAGCGGTATATACCATTACAATATACACCGCTTTTAAAATTTACACAATTTCAGATTTTAAACAACGGCTTGCCGTCCGTTCCTGTAGCATTAAAACAACGGCTTTCCGTCTGTTCCTGTAGGCATTGGAGCGGTTTTTTCAGTATCGCAAAAATCAACATCAAAGCAATCTTTGTTGTACTTGCTATGATACTGTCTGAATTTCAAAGAACATTCGCCGATTCTGATAGCGTCAACGCTTTCTTTGTCGGCAAGCATTTCTTTGATAACTTCAACTTTGTGTGTCGGAAGATTCAAAAGACAATCTTTCAAAATTGCGATAGGTTGCAAGCCGAAATTTTCAGACTTGATAAAGAAGAAACCGAAAACCTGTACTTTTTCAATGCCTTCTAAAAAAAGCTCTGAAATCTTCTTAAAACTGAAACCGTCAGTTTTAACCGCCCAATCAATTTTTTCAAAATTGTTTTTGTTGTACTTTGTAAAGTTCATAACTTTACCCCCTTGTTTTATTACTCCATTGACAATGGAGCGTTTTAATTTAAGGCAACGCCTTAATATTCCAATTTTTCAAGATTGTTTATGACATCTTCCAACATTTTTTGACAAACAACTAAACTTTCATTGTTTGACTTTTGATTGTCACTATCACAAACAAACATTTTAATAATTGAGCTAACGCCAGCAAGCATTAAAATATTGTCGCTCAATTTATCACCGTCAAGTTTATACGCAAAAGCTCTTTTAATGACTTCTGCACATTTTTCAGTAATGAGCTTTTCACCTTGCTCATTGCTTGCCATTCCAAATTCAACGCCCATAGCGGTAGCACGATAGCCGTTATCGACTTTTTGAATATAATGCTTAATCAAAAGAAAATCGGTAATATCTTCAACCGATATTGTAGTAAGTTCTGATACTTCTTTGATACTTAACATAGGCAACTTCCAATAGTAAGAATAGGCAAGTTTTTCAAAAGTGTGTCGTCAGCTTTCAAGTTATGATAACTGAATGTAAAATTATTTCGTTCACACAAACCATTGACTAATTTTGACAGACTATCAGACATTTGATTGACTGTCATTTTTTCGTTTAATTCAATCGCAAGTTTTTTATTGCCATTGCGGTTGTAAAAAACTATGAATGTTTTCATAAGGCTAACCCCCATTTATTAAGTTTATTAAAATATATATTAAAAAAATAATTTTGTCAATAAAAAAAATAAAAATAATAAAAATATTTTTTGTATTAAGTCGGCACGATTGACGGCACGGCAAACGGCAAGACCCCATAGCGTTTCGTTATGGGGTTTTTTCGTTTTCGTTGGTATGGG
>JAEIGA010015579.1_pt1 | contig 11569 bp, 6 predicted proteins | sample 9270691 | NCBI WGS metagenome assembly JAEIGA01 (sample SAMN17057246, study PRJNA624740) | gut metagenome | biome: biome; isolation source: fecal sample | host: Bos grunniens | place: China: Xizang | collected 2019
GCCATACAACCTATGATACCGATGATTAGCGAAGGCTTCTTCTTTCGCATATGACGCATCTCACTTAGACGACCCCATATACGCTGCTCGGCATTATCACGAATAGAGCAGGTGTTAATTAACACGATATCAGCCTCCTCCAAGCTCTCTGTATAGCGGAAGCCCTCCTCCTGCATGATAGATACGACAATCTCGGAGTCACCGACATTCATCTGACATCCGTAGGTCTCGATATATAGCTTGCGACCACTACCTGTGAGTGGTCGCAAGCTGTTGATATTTACATTCATATTTATCTCAAAACGAATGAATAATTTTTAATAATATAAAATTGCTTTTAGGTAGGCTATTTTGAAGCTGCTCAAAATTTGAAAAAGCGGAGTTTACTTTGGGTAAATGAGTATTTTTCAAATGAGGCAGATGCCAAAATAGTTCTATTAAAACAACATTGCGGGTTGCACAATAAAATTGCTTTTAGGTAGGCTATTTTGAAGCTGCTCGAAGAGTGAAAATCCGCAGTTTACTTGAGGTAAATGAGGAATTTTCAATCGAGGCAGATGCCAAAATAGCCACATAAAACAATTTTATTCCGTAGGCATACCATCCTCCTCAGGGAATGGCTTAAATCCCTGACCAAAGGTATCGTAAGCATCTGTAACAACCACGAAAGCCTTAGGGTCGAACTCCTTAATCTTGCTCTGTACGGTGCGTACCTCCTTACGGTTAACAACAAGGAAGATCATCTCCTTATCGTTGTTGGTGTACATACCCTGAGCCTTAAGATATGTACCGCCACGATTAAGCTCATGGAGGATATACTCGCGCATCTTGTCTGAGTGCTCATCGCAGATGATATAGAGTAGCTTATCGCGTGAAGCACCGTCAATGGTATAACCCAAAACCTTAGCATTCACAAAGATACATACTGCAGAGTAGAGTGAGAGCATCACACCCTGACCTGGGCCATCAATACCTACACCAAAGCCGATAACCACCAAACCGCTAAGCACGATAACAGCATCTGATAGAAGCACACCATTAGCGAACTTCATCTTTGCGAACTTATGAAGAAGCATACCTGTGATATCTGTACCACCTGTAGCGGCGTTGTTACGGATAACGATACCTACGCCAATACCGCTAAATACACCACCGATGATTGCAGCAAGCATAAGGTGTGACGATAGGTCAATCTGACCGCCAAGAAGAAGTGTTGGGTCGAGAGCCTCAATAGCTGCCTGGTTAGGATATACAAGGTAGTCGAGGATGTTCATGATACCTGGGGTTAGGAACGATGCGAAGATTGTTCTACCACCGAAAGTACCACCAAAGAGGATAAGCGCTGTGCAGATAAGAGGCACATCGAACATATAACCGAATGTACCCACCTGGATTGATGGGAAGAGGTTGTGGAGTACCAATGCCAAACCGTAGATACCACCAGGCACAAGGTTGTAAGGGTTAATAAAGACCACAAAGGCTACAGCCACAAGGAAACATCCGAAGACAATCTGGCCCATAGATGACCACCAACGCCAATCCGACACCGACTCTTTCACCGATGCAGACATATTAGCAAAATTAAGTTGTAGTTTCATAAATATGCGTTTATGTAATTTCTAAAACAAAATTACTCATTTTTTTCGGAACTACAATAGTGCAAAGCACTTTTTTGTCACTCGTAGGCGCATTTTGCAAATTCATTCAGAGTCGAAAATAGGCCTGAAAATTTTGTATTTCGGTTATTTTCACTATCTTTGTAATATGAGCACTATGCTCACACGGACACAAATTATTGAAGATTAACTATTTAACTACTTATGGAAGGTTGGACTTTAGCAACATGCCTATCTATCACAGCAATTATGATAGCGGCATACCTCCTTGGCTCGATACCGAGCGCTGTTTGGATTGGCAAGAAATATTATGGCATAGATATTCGTGAGCATGGCTCAAAGAATGCAGGTACAACAAATATGCTTCGTGTGCTTGGTAAAAGAGCCGCTCTACCTGTATTTATAATAGACTATTTCAAGGGCTTTGGCGCTGTTATGCTCACATCGCTCATGCGCTATGACGACGCTATTACAGACTCATGCATTATCAACCTTCGCATCATCGCAACAGCATTTGTGGTGCTTGGCCATATCTTCCCGATCTTTGCAGGCTTCAAGGGCGGTAAGGGTGTTGCAACACTCCTCGGCGCGGGTACAGGTATCTACGCCCCTATCCTACTCCTTAGCTTTGGCGTATGGTGCGTAGTCTTCGCTATCTGGCACTATGTATCGCTTGCATCTATGGTTGCGGGATGTAGCTACCCTCTCTTTGTGATTATATTCTCTACGATGACCTACAACGATAGCGCGCCATTTGGCAGCGTGCCTTTTATCGTCTTTTCATGGGTTGTGGCAGTGCTTCTTATATGGACACACCGCAAGAATATCAGCCGCCTAAAGGATGGTACCGAGTCGAAGATATACCTCTGGGGTGGGCCAGATGATGATACTAAACTTAACAAGGATAATTAAAAAGTATTTATAGTATGAGACGCCTATTTCTAACATTCGCAGCGATACTACTCTCAACATCGCTATTTGCTCAGGATAAGCACTTTGAGGAGCTATTTGAGGATGGCACCCTACGCATCGACTACACCTTTATGGGTAACGCTACAGAGCAGTATGTGGCACTCCGCGATATGTCATATACCGATAATTGGTATGGCCGCCGCATCAACCTTAACAATGTACCATTGAAGGGTAATGGCGACCTCACACTTACTGATAGCATCACTGGCGAGGTTATCTACAAGACCTCATTCTCATCACTCTTCCAGGAGTGGATTACCACACCTGAGGCGTTGGAGATAAGCAAGAGCTTTGAGTTCACACTCCTTGTGCCTATGCCACTTAAGAAGAGCGTTGCTACGCTTGTCTTGCGCGACAACACAGGCAAGGAGAGCATTCATAACTTCACTATCGACCCTAACGATGTACTTATCCGTGACCGCTCAAAGCAGGCTCCTATACCTCATAAGTATATACACAAGGGAGGCGACTCAAAGGAGGCTATAGATGTTGTTATCCTCGCTGAGGGCTATACTGCTGACCAGATGGATATCTTTATGGATGATGCTATCGCCACTAAGAAGGAGATACTTAGCTACCAGCCATTTAGCAGCCACACCGAGAAATTTAACTTTATCGCTGTTATGTCACCATCTGTAAATAGCAATGTTAGCGTACCTCAGGCGGCAGATTGGCGCGACACGGCTGTAAGCTCAAACTTCATGACCTTCTATATGGCGCGCTACCTCACCTCAGGCAATGTTTACGATATGTATGACCTTGTTACTAATATCCCATGTGAGCATTTTATAATCCTCGCAAATACAAATACTTACGGTGGTGGCGGCATCTACAACTCATATACCCTCACAACAGCACACCACAAGGATTTCCGTCCTGTTGTAGTGCATGAGTTCGGCCACTCATTCGCAGGCCTTGGTGATGAGTATTTCTACGACAATGCCGATGATAACGACAATATGCACTCGCTCAACCATGAGCCTTGGGAGCCAAATATTACCACTTTGGTAGATTTCGAGTCTAAGTGGGCCGATATGCTTCCTTACGGCATTGAGGTACCAACAACCGTAACCCCTGAGCGCACAGCTAACTACACTGTAGGTCTCTATGAGGGTGGTGGTTACCTCTCTAAGGGCATCTATCGTCCAACAGATGTATGCCGCATGCGCAACAACACTGCAGAGCGCTTCTGCCCTGTATGCGAGCGCGCTATCGAGAGGGTTATTTTGCACCAGGCACGATAGACATAGCTGGACTATAAACACTATTGGTGGGCCAACTCTTAAGGGTTGGCCCTCTAATTTTATATATATACCTACACATACAATATTACTCTATCACTCTACGACAGAAATATCGTAGGGAGGGCATATTTTGCGTATAGTCCTAAAGTGGCACCCTCTTTGATATCGGTTTACTCTTGATAAGTAAGCAATTCATTTTAATATTAAACAGTTACTAACTATGAGAAAAATTTTTGTTCTATTAGCTACGATGCTCGGCGTGGTATCTTGTCAAATTGACCATGAAGGTTTCGGTGCAAATGTTGGTGGTGAGCAGGAGGCAAACATCACTGTATCACTTCCTGAGGCTACTCGTGCTAACAGCGCATTGGGTGCTATTGGCAATGATGTTTTGGCTGGTGATTACACTATTCGTTATATCTTCCAGATCTATAATAGCGATAATACCCAGTCAAAAGAGCCCGTTATACAGTATAGCGATGCTACAACTGTAACATTCCCTGTACGCCTTATAGCTGGTCGTGACTATAACTTCGTTGTTTGGGCAGATATCGTTAAGGAGAGCGAGAAGGTGGATTTGCACTACAATACAGCAAATTTCCCAACTATCACATTGAACGACACATGGGTAGCTATGGACGAGACTCGCGATGCTTACACTGTATCGGAGTCTATTGAGAACTTTAGCGGTACTACGAACTACACCCTAACTCTTAAGCGTCCATTTGCTAAGTTGCGCGTTATAACTACCGACTCAGCAGAGTGGTTGGGCATCACACCAGAGAGTGCAACTGCAACCTACACAACCAAACACTATAATACATTCAATGCCCTTGAGAGCAAGGCTGTTGCAGATAGCAAGAATAGCGATATCAAGCATGAGAACTACACCATTAAGGAGTATGAGATAACTGACGGCAAGGTTCTCTTCACCGACTACTTCTTCGCTGAGGAGGATGTTGTTAGCTTCAATCTCTCTGTTACAATGAGCGATGGCAAGAGCGTAGATCGTTCATTCTCAACAGATATCCCCGTTATGCGTAACCACCTCACAACTTTGATTGGCGACATCCTAACAGAGGGCAACAATATCAATATTGAGGTTGAGGAGGAGTTTGAGAATGCTGACGATATGATTGACGATGCACCTTACTATCAAGTAGCTGTATCAAATGGTTTTGCACTTGTTAAGGCACTCTACGAGGATCGTGCGATTATCATTCTTAACCACATCACAGTTACAAATGCTGATGTTGAGGCGTACTTGGCTACTCGAACAAATCCTGTTCTTAACCCAGTAATCAACCTTAACGGCTTTACTATCACTATCGAGAACAATGAGGCCGAGGCACTTGTAAACCTTAATGGTGGTGCTTTGACTGTTGAGGGCGAGGGTGAAATCATATCTATTTATGGCGCTCTTGTCGAGGGTACAACCGTTGTAACGGGTAGCGCAGAGGTTGATGTCGAAGCCGCTGTGGATGAGAATGGCGACAGCTCAGTTAAGAGAGGTATTGAGGCACTTATTTACATCTGCAAGAATGGTGGTGAGTTTACTTTCACCGAGGGTTTTGAGGCTGGGGATGTTATTTTTATTGAGACTACAAAGCCTGTTGTTATCAATGGTAATAATAAGACAATCACATCTGCTGCTACACGCGTATTCCGCATTACCGCTCAGGCAAATGTTACTATCAACGATTTGAATATTGTCTCTACAGCTGTTCGCGCTGGAAGCGTTGATAGCATACGAGGTATTAGCATGGATGGCGGCATTGATAATATTGTGCTAACACTCAATAATTGCTCAGTAGATTTTACAAGCGAGACTGCTCACGATTGGTCATACGCTATCAATAAGGTTGGCGATACATCTAAGAATGCTCAGATCACTATTAACGGCGGTACATACGAGGGTGCTAATGTCATTAACATTTGGGGCGATAACAACATCATCACACTCAATGGTACAACTCTTAATGACTTGTACAGAGTTAATGATTTGTACTGCGGCTGTTGTATTCGCCTTGAGGGCTCAGGTAATGTTGTAACTATTAACAACACTATATTCACTGGTACTCATGCAGTTACTGTTGACGAGTCTATTCCAAATACAAATATCATTAACTTCGGCGATAATAACAATACTGAGAATTTGAAGCTTTACCGCTTCAAGGCAGACACTGAGTTCTACTACACCTTGACAGAGGCTGTAGCAGCAACTACCGAGGGTGAGATTAAAGTTATCAATAGCGCAGAGCTATCTGAGGGCGTAACTATTGCTAATGGCAAGAGCATCACTCTTAACCTAAACGGCTGTAAGATTGCGGGTACTGATAAGTCTATTGCAAACTTCGGCGTTATCACTAATCATGGTAACCTAACTGTTAAGGGTGGCACGATGACCCTTAAGGCTGAGCACGACCGCGATTGGAACGCATACTCTTCTGTTATCTCAAACCAGCCAGGTGGTAACCTTGTGGTTGAGGATGCTGTTATCGAGCATCTCGGTGGCACTGATATGGCTTATGGTATCGACAACCTAACCAATGGTAAGGGTACTAAGGCCGTTACAACTCTTGCTGAGGGTGCTGTTGTTAAATCTACATACCGCGCAGTTCGCCAGTTCCTCAATGGTATTGAGGCATTTAATGAGCTATATGTAAAGGCTGGTGCTACTGTTGATGGCCGTAACAATAAGTCTATTTGGTTCCAGGACCCAAGCACTCATGCTAACTCTGGTAAGTTGGTAGTTGAGGAGGGAGCAACTCTTTATGGTGATGTATATCTCACTGTAACAGCCGGTTCTACACAGTGGCCTGTAGAGGTTTCTATCGCTAAGGCAGCCTTTGCCGAGGGTTACACGCTCCTTGAGAATGGTAATATTCCTGCTGGTTATAAGGTTGTTGAGGAGAATGGCGTTTACTATGTCGAGCGTCCAAATATCGTTACACCTGAGACTTTGAACTCTACTAAATTCACAAAGAGCGGCATATACACCTTCGTTGGTGACTTCTCTGCTGTGACCCGCCTTAATATCACTCCTACTGAGGGTGCGAATGTCACCATCGATGCGAGCCAGGCAACATTTGGCGATGTATTTAGAGTAGGTATCCCTTCTCAGCCAGATAATACAAATGTTATCTCTCGTGAGCTTGGTAGAAAGGGTAACTACACATTCACCAACTTCAACGACACATCACTATGCTTTGGTGCTTACGGCACAAACATCGCTGTTACTAACTCTACACTCGACTGCATCGACTACTACGCTGCAAATGTAGGTCTTGAGATTATGGGCAACACTATCGATGCCGAGTACAAGATGCACCCTCGCATGGCTGGTGGTGAGACCGATTATGCAGTATGCATCATGGCAATAGCTTATGACCTTAAGTTTGAGAATAACAATGTTGCAAACGCTATCGGTCATATCGTAGCAATCAATGGCTTGGTTGGCACATTTGATAGTGACTACTCTGAGGTTGGCAACCCTAACTGGGCCAGCAATGTTGTTTCATTCACGGGCAACACAATCACAGGCATTGGCGGTAGCACAAAGAGTGAGCGCGCAGGCTTCAAGGTTTGGGATGACCTCACATATGTACCTGCAAGCGTGGCAGATGGTAAGTTTGAGAACCTTCCTCAGGCTGGTCAGGATTTGATAAATCGTGTAAATAACGATACCTCTAATCTATTCCAGAAGGCTGATGGTGCTACAACAAACCCATATAAGTTTTCATTCTACAATGTTAACTACCTCGCACTTTAGCAATCAACCGACTAAAGGGAGGTTCTATAAATTAGGTCGAGTTGATTTTGTTGGATATTTCGAACAGATTTCTTATCACTTTCGAGGGCGCTATGCGAGCATAGCAACCGAGGAAAGATGAGAAAGATGCCGAAATAGACACAAAAGCGACCGAAATATAAAATAAAACTACCTATTGTTAAACTTAATTTACTAATTTATAGAACATCCCTAAAGTAATTTACAATAAAGCGCTCGGCCTCGGTCGGGCGCTTTTATTTCATAAGAGAGACTTTATTCTTGGCTCTATTATTGCATCGTCACATCATATAACTCCTTAAAACTAAAGATTATGACAATGACGACAATTGCGGCATCGCTGATTGCGATTGCAAAGCTGCCCTACGCCTATGATGCGTTAGAGCCATATATATCTGCCGAGACGATGCATTTCCACCACGACAAGCACTATGCGGGGTATGTGACGAAGCTCGAGGAGCTTATCGAGGGTACACGATATGAGACTATGGAGCTCACCGAGATTGTGACAAGTAGCGATGGAGCGATATTTAACAATGCTGCGCAGGCATGGAATCATCAGTTCTACTTCGACAGCCTCGCGCCACGACCTAAGCACCACCCTACGGGTGCACTACGCCGTGCCATAGATGAGGAGTACGGCTCATTTGATGACCTTAAGAAGCGCATGACAAACATGGCGGCGACACTATTTGGCTCGGGGTGGATATGGTTAGCTACGGACAAGGATGGCAAGCTCTACATACTCTCTAAACCCAATGCAGGGACACCGCTTACTGACGGACTTATACCGCTGCTGTGCATAGATGTCTGGGAGCATGCCTACTACATCGACTACCGCAATGCGCGCAAGGATGCTGTAGAGAAGCTTTGGCGCATAATCGACTGGTCGGTGATTGAGTATCGATATGAAGAGGTTGTATAACCGACATCTCACGAAGTTGTATAAAACAATACTACTCTGGAGTAAATCTCCAGAGTAGTATTGTTAAAATGGATAACCAATTGCAAAGTTAAATGCTGTATTATTCCAATTAAAGGTCTTTATCCAGCGGTTACCCTCCGCCCTACCAGGGTTATGTAGCTGCATACCGAGGTCAACACGAAGAATTACAGCCTGAATATCTACGCGAAGACCAAAACCTGTATTTAGACCAAGCTGCTTATAGAAGCTATTGAAGTGAAAGACCTCCTCAGGCCTACTATCCTCGGTATCACGAAGATACCACACATTACCAACATCAAAGAATACTGCGCCATTGAATATTAGCCATAGAGGGAAACGATACTCCACATTGGCCTCAAGACGCATATCACCTACCTGCGAAGGGTAAGTAACACCACTAACCATAGGCTTATTACCAGGGCCAAGAGTTCGAGGTACCCAGCCACGCATGGAGTTAGCACCACCACAGTAGAACATACGGTCGAAAGGTATTGAACGATCCTTAGAGTTGCCGTATGTAACACCTATACCGCTAAAGAATCTACTTGCAATAGCCATCCTACCGCCCAAGTCGATCCTATGACTTACGCTCAACTCACTACGCACATACTGCGCATAGCGTACACCCAATATCGTGTGGTACTCACCCTCGGCAAGAGGGCCATTGACCATGGCGCTTAGGCCCTGGAGGAGATTACCCACAGACTCAAGGTTTGTACGGATGATTGTCACATTCTGGTCGAAATCCGAGCGCTGCGTATTATATATCCACGAGAATGATAAACCTGCATTTAGCTGAGACTCAAACGATGACCTAAGATATTGGTTATCCATATCATTGAGGAAGGTCTCATCGACACTCTGCACATTGATCCAGTTGATATCTACAGGTCGCAACACCAACGATGAACGAGTACCATACTGCCATGTATATGCCAATCGTGAGGTGAAGATATTACGACTATAGTATGGTCTATTCTGATAGTCGAAAGCCAGCTCAAAGCGGGTACGCGGCTTAGCAACAGTAGCCCTTGGTATAAAGTTAAAAGGCAAGAGGAAGCGTGGGAAGGAGAGTCCCGCAGTGACACCTATCTCCTTAGCAATACGGTTCTCCACATCACGCGCACGCAAGAACTCAAATCCTAAACGCGAAGATAGGTCAAAGGCCTCAGCACCACGGAAGACATTTCTATTCGAGTAACCGAGGGTGAAGCTCACACCATGGAATGTAGATGTTGACGAACCCTCAACCTCAACCTTAATGTTCTGCTTTGGGTTAGGTATGGCGATGATATTACAATCGAGGTACTTCGCACTGAGGCTATCGGCACTCTGCATAGGCTGCCCAGCATAAGGCTCGACAGGGTTAAACGATATCTTTGAACTGCGGAAGAAGCCCAAGGATTGAAGCTCCTTTTGCGTATGTACCACCTGCGAAGCATCATATAGCTGGTTTGGGTTTAGCGATATGTTTCTTCTAAGCACGATGCTACGCAACTGCGATGGTGCATTAACATCACGAATGATGCTCAAGCCGCTAAAATTCGTTGTATCTATAAGCGCATTAGCAGCGAAACCCGCCGTTGAGCGCGCCATAGGATCATAGGTAGGATATACATTTACGCTCCTTAGACGATATATAGAGTGATCCCTCCATACAGGCTGGTTATCAGCATCATACCCCTCAAGGAAAGGATCTACAATCATACGCACCGAGGCCTGCAAGTGGCGACCTAAGGTGTCAACCTCATAGGTTATGCTGTTAGCCGTAAAGTCATAGTAGCCCTTATCGTTGAGCATCGCCGCGATGCGGTTACGCTCCTTCTCAAGTACCGACTCATCCAAAATCTCTCCAGGGATGAGCAACGAAGCGTGCGCATCCGCAAGTATAGGACTACGCAACGACTTATCCTTGAAATAGTAGCTTATCGAGTCCATGCGTGTTGCAGGGCCCTGATCTACAAGGTAGGTGACCCTCACACGATTACGGCGTAGTATCGAGGTATCTATCTCGCACCTTACGCTCGAAGAGAAGTAACCTCGCGTATGGAGGTAGGTCTGAAGGTTCTTGACCGAGCGCTCCGTAAGTGCAGCATCGATCAAAACAGGAGCCTCACCCTTCTTAAGTGCAAACTCACGCAGACGCTCCGACTTTGCCTTATATGCATTCTGATATATCCAGACATTGAAGTAGAAACCCACGATTTTCTTATTGGGAAGCTGACGCACATAGCGCTCCTTCTCAATGAAGATTCGCTCCCTACGGGGAACGCTCTTATCCGCCTCTATCTTAACCTCTGAGAGTAGGTACTCATCATCCGACAGGTCGCGTGTGATGCTACACGAGACGGTGCATAGCGCCACAATCACAAATACTAAATATCTGAATAACAACCTCTTCATAGGTACTACTTACGCTCAAAACTAAACTCGCCGCACTCCATTCGTGCCTCTCCACGCCACTCAAATGAGGCGTTACCCTCCAAGCGGGTCACTATCTCCTCACCGAGGCGCGTAGTGCAGAATACCCTGCCGCCACGATTTCTCACCTCTATGCGCTCACCTGCCACAACCCTGCCGCGCAACGCCACCGCCGTAGCCGATGCAGTCATTGCCGTGCCACACGAAAGGGTTAGGCCTGCGCCACGCTCATATGTAGCAACAAATATCTCTCTATCCGAGCGACACTCATAGAACGACACATTCACACCGTTAGGGAATATCTCCTTCAACTCAAGGACACGCTCACCAAGACGGGTTAGATGCTCTAACGATATCTCTTTAACCTCTGCCACGACATGAGGATTACCCAAGTTTAGTGCCGTAAACTCCAGATCGGCATCTAATGCCTCAATCCTCTTAGCCACAAACTCCTCACCCTCAGTATAGAAGGCAAAGTCCTTAGACCATAGGCGAATAGGAATATCTACACTGAATGCAGGCTCGCCATCGATACTCTCCACCTCGGAGATAGTATAGTCGCGCCCTCCTGAGCGTAGCA
>JAEIGA010015580.1_pt1 | contig 11569 bp, 10 predicted proteins | sample 9270691 | NCBI WGS metagenome assembly JAEIGA01 (sample SAMN17057246, study PRJNA624740) | gut metagenome | biome: biome; isolation source: fecal sample | host: Bos grunniens | place: China: Xizang | collected 2019
GCACTAGCCAGCAGATCCGCGACGATGCGATAGCAGCCGAAAACAAGAGATACGAAGATCTGAAAGTCAAGTACGCCGGCAATGCCGCAGCACTGGAAGCAGCCAAGAGGCAGCATGAACTGAAGATGTCCAGGATCGAAATGGACTTCCTGACAGCCCGGATATCAGAAGCCGATATCGCACACCAGAATAAGATCGCAGCGCTGAAGAATGAGCATCAGGAAGAACTTGCCCTTGCCCGTGCAAACGGCGAGGATCTGAAGCAGCTTCAGGCCGATCAGGCTGAAGAGATCGCAAAGATCGACATGGAGTACGCCCTGAAACTTCAGGGCATCCTCGATTCAGTCCTGAATCTGGAAGGAGAAATCGACGTATCCCTTACCGGACTGACCCCTGCAGAACTGGAACAGGTACGAAAGAAACTGGAAGAGATCCGCGCCATCCGTAACGAAATGGACGGTACCACACCGAAAACGTCGAAAACATCGAAAACGACATCTGCAGATCCGACTACCAAGAAGACCGGTACCATGTTCGGGCTGGATAGCGAAGAGTGGGACGCCATGTTCGACAAAGGCGTGGACGGATGGACGAAGATGTCCCTGGCAGCCGATGCGTTCGGAGCCGCCGCACAGGACGCTATGAACATCGTATCCATGGCCATGGATCGCCAGGCAAAGATCGAAGCAAAGAACCTGAAGCAGTTCGAGAAGGATCAGGACAAGAAGCGTACTGAACTGCAGCGACGCCTGGACGCCGGACTGATCTCCGAATCCCAGTACAACGCCGAAATCGAAGCCATGGATGCGGAATATGCCGCCGAGGAAGAGAGAATGGCGCTGAAGCAGGCCAAACGCGAGAAGGCACTGTCACTGACCCAGGCGATCATCAATACAGCCATGGGAGTGACGAAGGCGCTCGGATCTATGGCGCCGCCTCTGAACTTCATCAACGCCGGAATCGTGGCAGCCATGGGAGCGACGGAGATCGCCCTGATCGCATCCACCCCGATCACGACCGGATACGCAAAGGGAGGACGCATGAAGGTGAAGCGGGAACAGGACGGCAAGATCTTCGACGCCCGCCTGTCTCCGGATTCAAGAGGATTCATATCTACACCGACAGCCCTGGTCGGTGAAGACGGTACCGAATATGTCATTCCTGCAGACGGCGTCTCAAATCCGTCCCTGGCTCCGTTCCTGAACACAATCGAGAGCGCCCGCCAGCGCGGTACTCTGAAGGATCTGTCATACGAAAGCCTGTACTCACCGACCATGACAGGAAGGGCATCAGGAGGATTCGTATCGACATCGACAACACTGACGGATCCTGATTCACCTGATGACGATCCCGCATTCATCGAGATCCTGACGCTGATACGCGAGATCCGCGACAAGATGGATGATCCTACACCGGCAATCGTGAGCATGCTCGGACCCAAAGGCTTCATCGAGCAGTTAAAGAAATACGAACAGAGTTTAAAAAACAGTAAACTGAACGCCTAATGATTACCATATTCACTGACGGGCAACAGCTTGACCTTGATTCCAACGGAACATTCGAGCTTACCATCGATCAGCCTATGCTCGATGACTCTCACGCGCCGATCCCCTTCTCTACATCCATTGGACTGTTAGCTACTCCGAACAACAAGAAGATTCTGGGGTTTCTGGACGCGATGCTGCTTGAGCCCAATGTCAAGAGGCTTCCGGCTGACATATTCGTAGGAGGTTTCAAGATTCTTTCCGGAATTCTGGTCTATGATGGGTACGAAGGTGGCGTCCTGAACTATTCCTTCTCAGGCAAGAATCTGGAGGATGACTGGAATGCGAAGATATGGACGCAGGTGAATCCCGACATTTCAACCATTCCTGCCGCATACACTAATGAAGAGAAGCTTGAATTTATCAATGCGATCAAAGAAGGCAGCCACTTTCTGGGAGCTCCGATTCTTGTTAATCAGAATGCCGTCGCCAAAACAACATTCGGTCTTATGGCTGATTTCACAGAGCAGGTCTCCCCTTCTGTCAAGTATCACAACTGGCCAGGTACTGACGATGTGATATTCACACCTGTTTTCCGGCTTAACCTCATTTTAGAGAGGATCCTCAAAATAATAACAGTCGACACACTGTTCAGCGCTGATTTTGGAATGCTGGCCATCATTGCTCAGTACAAGCCGGACGGACATTTCAACCAGATAGGAATACCTCTATCTGGTGCTTATGACTGTCAGAATATGCTTCCAGACATCAGTATTTATCAAATGGTGCAGAACCTGGCGAAAATCTATTGTGCAGCCATATATCGAGATGGCCAGCAATACAGGTTAATAGGAGCTCAGTCCATCCTGGACTCCGATGCTGTTCTGGACTGGTCTGAGAAGATTTCTACTGACTCATACTCTCTTGGCAAGGAAGCGGCCACCTCATATATATTGAAATTCAACAATAGCGATGAGGACAATGTATATGATGTCAGCAATCTGTCCGAAGATCTTGAAGCAGGCGACATCACCACTTGTCAGGCCTTCGAAGACTTGATTCACAACCTCGGGGGGATAGTCAACGGTGAAGATACCGGGCCTAAGGCCGTCAGACACGCTGCAACGAGAGACATCTATTCCGGTCGCAAACAAGTCTTCGGAAGAGCACATTACTTGATTTGCAGTGATATACTCTACCATCATAATCCCGTAATTAACACTGAACTCGGATCCGCAGAATCATCCTTTGACAACTCGATAGACTTCAATCTGGTCAAATGCCTTCCTGAATCGTACCCCAAAGGGGACACCTGCCAATACCGTATGGCCCCGGTAATCGAAGCTCCGACAATCGGAGAAACCCGTGGCAGTAATGTATATATCGGCATATTTGCCAATAACCAACTGGTCGACAAAGGAATCTACATCAACACAGCCGGCGAAGACACCAACTTGGGAGTATCGCTGTCTCCAGACTCTCTTTTTAAGAAATACCACCAGGCATTTGCCGATTGGCTGACTCAAGATCGTCAGACCGTCACTGCCAGTCTGAACCTTTCAATCAAAGACATCGTGAGTTTCCGAATGTTCAACAAGGTCAGATTCGCGTCCAGAACCTGGATTGTGAAGAAGCTGACTCTTACTTTTTCTGTCGATTCCGACCACGTCGAAGCGACAGGAGAATTTATCTCCTGTTAGTGTCCTTTCCTTGTCCACTCTCTCGACCTAATTTTGTAAAAAAAATAAATATGCTGCTCATTCGTGATTATAACCAGGGAGATGTTCTGTTGGCGCATAATGCCTCGGATATAACTCTCAGTTGTCTTGATTCCTCAAAGATCAAGATGAACATCCAATATGGCAGCACTGAAATATCCTCCTTCCTTAAGCCTCTAGCTGGTTCAATCTCCATTCCTCTATCGGATATATTGAAATCGCTTGGATGCAATGTCAGCTTCAGTAACCTGACTCCTGTTTATGGAGAGAAGTTTTCGATTCCGGAAGTCATCATACGATTCACTGACCCTGACACCGATGAGACTGTCACTTGGCGGAAATTTGTTCTTGGAGGCGGTGTTGACTCCGGTGCAGATGTCATCGAGATCTTGAATGACCAATGGCTGACTTGGCGCCCTCAAGAGTCTGTTACCTCGAAAACAGCGACCGAATACCTACATTGCATTCTTCCTGTCGAATACAAAGCCAGAACAGTCTCAAGAGCTGATGTCTATATAGATGTATATACCGTTCTCTCCGGCAGACATACCATTCAGTACCGTTCTCTGGAGCCTGAAGGTGTCCCAATATTGGCCTCGATCAATGCTTCATATTCAGGGCTGATTCGCCACGAATCGCTTGCAGACATCACAGCCGATGATATCGTTGCTTATGATGTCTATGTCGACTTCCACTGCTCCACTGATGGGGTAGTGTCAGTTTTCCACAAAGCCATAAAACCGCAGCGATTTATCCTTCGCAGACTGACTGGTGACACACGATATTTTCTTTTCAGGAACTCTTTCGGAGTGTTTGAAGGCATATCTGCAACCGGAGGGATTACCAGAAAGCTGCAGGGAGAAGTCAGTACATTTGTCGGATCAGGTGGGGAAGAAGGGATAGTGGATAACGGTGCCATCACCTCATATGAGATCAATACCGGCTTCATATCTTCGGAGAGACAACTAACACTCTGGACGGACTTTTTGAAATCTTCGGATCATTACCTGGTAAGAAATGACTTCATACCCCGCAAGATCATTATCGAGTCTCCTGACATTCAATTCCTTATGAAGACTGTTGACTCGCTCACGTTCGAGTTTCGAATGGCCTCACAAGAAAGCGGCCACCATTATCAGAACAAGTTGCTAGATTACTACGATTATGATACAGCAGAATTATAGAGGTGATTTTTCAATCATAGAGCGGTTCTACCGGAATATTGATGGTACTGACCAGCAAGTGGCTGTGCCGGACAATGTGCGCATAGAATATTTCACGGAACCGTATGGAGGCAAGTATGTCATCGAACGTAACGGGGATAAAATGAAGCATTGCATTCTTTCCGAGGACGGGATGTCGCTCATATCATACATTGCCCTTAGCCGACTGCAGGTAGGATGCGGTGTGCTATACAAGCGTATTATTGAAATCAGCCCTGATAACTCATATCCTGACGGAATCAAGGTATCTCCTCATCTATCAAAGACCGACATCGTTCTCATACCAGGTCGATCTGACCAAGACAATATGACCGTCATATCCGAGGCAGTCCTGATAGAACTGCGATATGGTTACTCTGCATATGAATTGGCTGTCGCCAACGGATTTGAAGGAAGCCTTGATGACTGGCTTGAATCCCTCAAGATGCGAGCTTCAGATCTGTCTCAGGAAGACAAGGAGAACATTGTCGCTGAAACAACTGCAGTCAGATCCGGCACAGTCCAGTTCATCGAGACTGAATTATCAGAAGCTCAAGTGGAAGAATTGATTTCCAAGGGTCAGTATAGTGACACAACTTTATATTTATGCAAGGAGTGAAAACAGTTATGATTGGCAAAGACATCAAGGCTATACGCTTGGGAAAGGCTGGTATCGTTTCAGTTTACCTTGGAGCAAGATTATTATGGCAAAAGTTGATAAGTTGCTTTTCACGAGGATGGAACAGCAACCTGCAATGGAATAACAATGCCGGATGGTGTAATAATTAATGTTATGGCAGAGAAAAGGAATACAAAAATCAGCTATGAGGATATCAAAGATCTCGATATAGACTGGGGCAGCAATCCGAATGAAGATGGAAAGCCCTTTTCCGGAGAATCCGTCCAGAAGTTCATCAAAAGTTTTCTAAGCAAAGTGATCGAAAGGATGGAGGTTCAGATCGGAGAAGATGGATCTACAGCCACATTGGTAGGATACAACAGAGCTGGAGAAGAAGTTGCCAGGGCGGATTTGCCGACTACATCTGTCAGTCCGGGCGAAGGATCAACAGGTGGAGATTCCGGCAGCATTACTATTGATATGAAAATGTCAGACACCAGCAGGAATGCCATCGCTAACAAGGTTGTCAAAGCGTATATTGACAGCTTCGTCCGGGCAGACTTCAGCAAAGATTTCAATAACGATTTTACTAATTAAGGACAAGGTATGGCACTATCAAAAACAGAATTACTCGAAATGATTGAAAGCACCATTACAGCTAATGGTGCAAAGGAGATAACAGGCGCATCATTAAATGCTGCTCTTACAGCTATAGTAGAAGCGATGGGAACTGCTGGCGGAGGAGGTGGGAACATATATTGTGTACCAATGGGCGTTCTAATGACTACAACCTCTGGCCCTTATATATTTACACCGGAGGAAGCAGCTGCATTCACCGCTGCTATAGATAACTTCGAGAACACCACTTTTGCCATAGTGGCAAATCAAGAAATGTCCGGCGCGACTGTGAATATGAAAATACTGTTCACTTCTGTAACAAGGATTCAAAGTCCTGAAGAGATCGGGGAGAGTGGTATTATGATGAGCGCAACTGCGAGAATCTTGGGGACTGACGAGCAAAAAATTGATGTCACTATTGCGCCGCAAACGGATGGCTCAATAGTAGGATTTACCTCCCAGAGTAGTATGTAATTATGACAAGGGAGGAACTTACTGCTCAGCTTGACAAGGTCATAGGGAGCAAAGGCATAGCGAGAATACCTGCCTGGTGGCTTAAAAGGCTGTTCAAGGATACAGCTGATTACGCTGAGGATAAGGCTGAGAAAATAGGCTCAACCAAAAGAAATATCATAGGCAATTTGCCGCTTGAATCCAGTACACAGAGTCTGAAGTCCGGGTATCAATATAAAGGTGAGGTCCCGTTTACAATAGTTGACCTGCATATAGATAGCAGCGGTTTCAAAGAGGTGTATGTTCAATTTATGTTGAGCGAATCTGATGATGTATCGTATGCAATTTCTGGAGACGATGAGATTGGAGGAATTGTCTGGGTGGAGAAGCCAGAGACAAAGAAGAATACTGAGTATGCTGTAACAATACTCGGCAATATGGCTTGGGCTGCAGCAAGGCCAATGAATCACATCAGAATCCGCTATAATATCACCGATATATCACTACCTACAACTATGTTTAACAAGACAGGTTCTGTTGCGCTTTTCTTGTTGGACGGAGTGCCTGAAGAAATGTCCGAGCAACACAAATTCGAAACCACAGGTATTCACACGGTTGATATCTATGACACGTCGATAGCACTTGCCAAGGTTCTGAACGGAATCCCTGAGATAGTCGATGTTAAGTTATGGACATATGGCGGCATAGGCTCTGATATTGAGTCGTTATTTGAGGGGACCAGCATTCGTACAGCTAACTTTACTGAATACCGGTGCAAACATCAGGGGGTGATATATGGTCAGACATTTGAGGACTGTAAAAATCTCGACGAACGCTATCTGAATGCGGATCTGAGGAATATGGCATTCTGTGTAACTGACAGAATGTACAATATGTTTATGGGGACCACTTTGGAAACTATAGACCTTTCGACTTGGGACTTAGAAGGCGCAACCGGCTTGAGTTCTGACGAAGGCATATTCCCTGGCACTCTGAAAAGACTGATTGTGGGTACTCCTGAGGATTTGGATGGCGATGTCGGCTTCTGCATACCGGAGGAGACTGAAGTAATCATAGCATCAGAAAGAGAACCATACGCTGTATTCTACAATCCCGATGGAACAATGTACAAAGAGATGACCGCGGAAGAGCTTACCTCTCTGCCAGTGGTACCTACATTGGAAGGTTACGCTTCCGCAGGATGGAATCTGACTTTAGATGAAATCAAGACCAGGCTTGATTTATATGGTCATTGCGAAGTGGGCGCGGCGTATAGCAGATCCACTTCTATAGCTAAAGTGACTATCCCCGAAGACAAGCTTGTAGGGTGTCTTTATCTTACCGCAACCAATAAAGGTTTTAAAGCGATGGTAGATTGGGGTGATGGTAGCGAACTTGAATCCATCACTTTAGGAGCTACTTTAACAACGGAAGGCAAGTATGACTTTTTCAAACACCAGTACTCACAAGCTGGCGAGTATGAAATAAAGATAACAAGGAGTGCGGGTTATCTTAGTTCCGCAGTCTTTAGGGTATACGCTGATACCGAGACAACCAATTATACTACGATTACTTTGCTTTTCTTAGTAGTCGGAGATGGTTTTACCTCCGTCACTCAAATCGAGAGCGCTGCATTCCCTATAGTGGGGCGACATCTTACAGAATGCGGCTGCTATTTCAGCGACAAGCTGTCATATCTGTCAATCCCATCAGGAATTGAGAGTATGAAATACGGTGGAGCGATGACGGACGGTACAACAGATTATGACTTACTGAATATCGTCCTCCCTGAATCAATCACATTCATTAATGGAGGGTGGTTTCGTAGGGCAAAATACCTTCAGGGTATAATATTCCCTACAGGATTGACCACGATTGGCGCAAATGCATTTGAATCCTGCTTCTCGATGAGAAAAGTGGTATTCCCTCCAGCGTTGACTACTATAGGTTCGAGAGCATTTGCAGATTGTTTCCGTTGCTCCGTATATGATTTCAGCAAGGTCGTTCAAGTTCCAGAGATAGCTGCCGATGCATTTCCACCTCTGACTGAAGACTATGAGATCCTGGTATCAGCGGATCTGTACGACGAATTTTCAAGAAAGTATAGGATAACCCATTGGGGAAGTAGAATCTACAAATCATAACGATATGAAGAATATACAGGATATTATGATGCAGAAAGCCACCAAGAGGTCGAGACTTGAAGCATTTGCAAACAGTCACAATATGACTGACCGCTATCCCATCAAGGAACTGTCGAGGTGGCATATGCTGATAACCAAGAGCTGCTCATCCGGTCGAGAGGCGTTTGCTAAAAGGCATAACTTGGATTTGGAGAATGGTACTTTGACCGTTCCAGAGTTCATAGAATTGGTCAAGCAAGATTGGGGTGCTCAGGAAATTGAGCAGCTTGAGCATTACCTGAAGGCAAGAAATGATGTCCAGCCAAAGAAGAAGGCTATGTCAAGATTAAGGCTGCTGTCTTCTTTGAAACTGAAGGAGGATATAAAGATTGAGAGAATGCAGCAAATAATGATTGAAAAAAAAGAATGACTTGAGACAGGAATAACCGGTAACAATCGAAAGTAATGAACATGACCGACAATCACAGAACTGACCGCCATGCGGACAAGTACATCTTCATAGTCTGCCTCGTATCGGCACTGGGACTGTATATAGGAAGTTTCTTCTGCCCTCCGATGGGTGAGATTCATCCCTCGATCCTGAAAGCCGGAGCCAGCCTTTTGGGATTTGCAGCCCTCGCCGTTATCGGACAGAACCTTGCCAACGGCAAGGATGTGACTTTTCGCAAGGATGATATTGACATCAAGATAGGAGAAGAAGACAAGAAAGAATAATATGAGATATCCGATAATACTTCTAGACAACGGGCACGGCAAGGAGACAACGGGCAAGAGATCTCCTGACGGCCGTCTGCTCGAATGGAAATGGACGAGGGAGATCGCCCGGTCATTAAGGGATGATCTGCAGGACAGGGGGTATAATGTATTCCTTGTATGTCCGGAGGATATAGATGTGCCGTTGAGCATCAGAGCCAAAAGAGTGAACGCATACTGTACCCAGTACGGCAAGAAGAATGTTCTGCTGATCAGCATTCACATCAATGCCAGCGGGAATACAATGGAGTGGCGCGAGCCGTCAGGATGGACGGCATACACGACAGTGGGATTGACATCCTCGGATGACCTGGCAAGATGCCTGTACGATGCCGCAGAGTCGGAGCTCGAGGACAGGATGATCAGGAAGTACAACCACGACAAGGAACCTGACTTCGAGGAGAACTTCTACATCCTCAGGAACACATCCTGCGCAACTGTCCTTACTGAGAACTTCTTTATGGACAACAACCAGGATGCAGAGTTCCTGCAGTCGGAGACGGGCAAGAAGACCGTCGTACGGGTTCATATAAAAGGCATACTGAAATACATCAAGCAGTTTTACCAATAAATAATCGACATCATGAAAAAAAATTCAAGCAAATTGAAGACACCGGCATTCTGGCTGCTATTCACAGCCATTACAGCCGTGATCATCATCGGCATTCAATCCGCTGAATTGATCGAGAGGAAGAGTGACCTGAATCGTTTCCAGGTCAATCAGGAAGCGCTTATGAATGACCTTCAGGTCAGCCGGACCGAGAACGGCCACCTCACGGCCAGCATCCATGCACTCACCTTGCGCCGCGATGAGCTGGAAAACCTGATTCCTTCGTATGTACGGGAAATCGAATCGCTGAAGATCCGGCTAAAAGACGCTCAGAGCATCGCTGAGATATCAATAGCAGCAAAAGCTGAAGTCCTGGCTGATATGCATAATGCGACAGACGATGAAGATCCTATTTCAGACATACCGGATCCCGTCCCTTCCGAACCTCAGGAATTCACTTACGAGGACCCGTGGATATCAATCAAAGGTCGATTGATGGATGGGAAAGTGATGATAGCCGCCAGTCACAGGGACAGCATCACATTGATTGCTCACCGACAGAAAAGGAAATGTATGTTCCGGCGTAAGGGAGCCATTATAAAGTATGATGTCAAATGCAAGAGTCCATACACATCCATCTCGGACGTTGATTACATCGAATTGGTGGAATAAGACAGCTGCAGTGATGCATCTGACAAGCGTTTCATTAACAGTCACCCTGTAAGTCGCAATGACTTACAGGGTATATTAATGCGCAAATAATCGGTGGGGGAAATATTCCGGCAAGCAGGATGCAGAACCGATTATTTGTGCGACCGATTAATATATCGAAAGAGGAAAAGCGCGGTTCCCCCGGACCCCCTGTTTTCAAAATATATTGTCGAAAAAGAGAGCCTGGCCAGAGATCATCGTCTTAGGATGTCCACCTCCTTGAGCTGAGCCTGAGCCCTGTTTCTTGAGTGGGAAATGTAGATCTCGGTCACGGCCACGCTGCTGTGATCAGCCTGCTGCTGCACGAATGTCAGGGGGATTCCTGATTCGGCCATATTAGAGATTCCGGTGTCTTTCAGGCTGTAGAACTGAAGATCCATAGAGAACCCGCACCCAGGTCTGACTATATCGTTCCAGTACCGGGCTATCTCACGACTGCACATCTTTTCAGAGCCGGACTCAAATGTGTGGGGGTCGGAAAAGATGTAGTGATCCGGGCGCGACAGCTTGAGATGTCTCAGATACGGGACTACCACATCCGGAATAGTCCGGTATGAGCTGTTGTCATTCTTAGCTATTGAATCATCGACACGGACCAGCTGCTTCTCGAGATCCACATCCCTGCAGAACAGGCTGCTGATTTCCTTGGGACGAAGGAAACAGCAATAGCATAGAAGGCATACGGCCAGATAATTCGGATTATGGACAGAAAGGAATGAGACCAGGCGACGGATCTCATCATCGGCCAGTGGGCGGCGGATCTTCTTTGTCAGTTTCTTGGGCTTCTTCTTTATGTCGGCGAAAGGATTAGCGGAAGTGTACCCCTTGTCCTTCATCCAGTTCCACAGAAGGACATAGAATGCCCTGTAATTGTTGTAAGTGCGTGCTGAAATCCTATCGTCATCGTCAAGATCGTTCATAAAGTCAAGTGCAACCGCATGGGTAAAGGCAGACACATACATATCGTCCGGATACCTGTATTCCTTCAGCCAGTTCTTGAGTGTCTTGATGTAGGATCGGTAGCTTCTCATTGAGTTCTCCTCATTCTCCTTCGACTTGATCCTGAGAAAGGAGTCCAAAGTATCAAGGAGTTTCGCGGCAGACAGGGGTGCAGTCTTCTCAAGCAGAGGATTCCATCCAAGAGCCAGCTGCTCATTATAGCGCGATATAAGATACCTGGCAGCGTTTCTCCGTTCCTTGACGGTCTTGATGTGGTTGATCTTGTGGCGTCTCCTGATCATTTTTCCTGTTACAGGATCTTTCACAGAAAAATAGACATACCATTCCTTTCCTTCAGCCAATTTGGCCGGGAGATAA
>JAEIGA010015581.1_pt1 | contig 11569 bp, 12 predicted proteins | sample 9270691 | NCBI WGS metagenome assembly JAEIGA01 (sample SAMN17057246, study PRJNA624740) | gut metagenome | biome: biome; isolation source: fecal sample | host: Bos grunniens | place: China: Xizang | collected 2019
CGGAAAGCGAAATCACTTACACCACGTTTTTTTGCAAGAGTTGCCATAACAGCTTTTTCATCTTCAGAAAGAGAAGCAGAATCAAGTAAACCATCTTTTGCTTCTAAACCTTTTTTCAAGATTTCGTTAGTTGTTACTACACGGGAAGGTAATTCTTTTCCAGTACAAGCAGCTTTTTTTTCTGCATCCATTGCAAGAACGCCTTCTTTTGAGAAGGTACCAAAAGCACTACCAACATCTTTGTTTTCGATGTTTAATGCTTTTGCAATTTCAGGAAGGGCATGAGGTCCATTATCTTTTAGGAAGTTGTAAATTCTTTCTTCGATTGTACCGTTTTCTGCATAAGAACGGCCAATATCAGTGATTTCATAGTGAGTATATGGTTCACGTCTTACTTCAGAGATAAGTCCTTTTCCACCAAGCCAAGAAAAAGCTTGATTTGCGTGTCCTTCTTTATATTCTAGCTCAGCTTGAAGTTTTGCTGATGTAAGTTCAACACCTGCTTTGTAAGCTCTCAAAACTTTGATTTCAAGTGGGTGCAAATTTTTTATAATTGCTGCTGTATCCATTTTTTTTCCTCTGTAAAAATCAGTTTTACTTATTACAGTATAACCTATTTTTCAAACTTTATAAAAGATGTATAAATCGCTAAATTCTTTTCATTATCATATTTTGTTAAATCTTTTCTTAGATAAACATGATTAAAGTAGCTTCTTTCACCTCTAAATTTTAACACTCTTTCTCTAATAACTTTCATTGCTTCCCCTTGATCAAATAGAGAAGAAGGAATTGTATAGATAAAACGAGCTTCATCTAGAACAGGTAAATATTCAATACGAAGATTGTATAACTTACCTTTTTCTTCAATAATTTCCATTGCCATAATATCAGGTTCTTTAGCAAGTGGATCTGTGTCTGGGATTTGTGCAAAAGCAGCACATGCTAATACACAAAAAAGAAATAGAAATATTAGTTTTTTATTAGTTTTCATTTTAATTTCTCCTATAAAAGTGGAATAAAATATAAATACACAAACATTGTTCTCAAAAAAAAATTATTAACTTCTAATATTGAGAATATTGGACTATTTTATCAACATACAAAAAAAAATCAAGGTAGGCAGTATATTTTCCCTTAAGAATTTTTATAGAAGGGTCTTCCGAACAAAGCAGAATTTTTCCAGAAACCTCTTTTGGCTTATTTTTTGTTTGTTTTTGAGCATAAGTGCGAATAGCATTTTTGGCAGCTTCTTTCACAGCCTCTTTTATTGCTTCCACACTATCATTATTAGAAGATTCCCCAAATCCCAACACCTTTGGATATTTAACACTATTCCACCGTTGAAGATATGCCATCATTTTTTCTGACCTTAAATATTCAAGCCAACAATAAACTCTAGCCTCTAAGAAAGCTGGATCTGTAAAAGTGATATTTCCATCATTTTCAGTAATTTCGGCAATAGGCACAAAAGAAAAATATTCTTCCACATTTCTAGTTTTATCTGACGGCGTATATTCATATTCCCAGCCATAAATCATTCCAGAAAGTAAAAAGGGTGCTGTTTTTTTTAATGCATTTATCGAAGTTGCATAATAAGGTTCATCGTCTTTTGGAACAATTTGTGAACTAGGATTTTCATCCATTGGAGCCCAAAGTCTTATTCGTAATGTTTTTTGAGTGTTGCTAAGTTGTGAAAATCCCAAAGAACATGAAAATAAAAAAATCATAAAGAAAAAAACTGCTCTTGGCCTTTTTTTTATTTTATCTATAAGCATTTTTCCAAACTTTCCAAGGATTGATTTTCATACGAATTAAAAAATATAACCAAGTAAACAAAAATCCAGCAAGATGAGTCATATGGGCAATTCCGTTTTGAAGACCAAATATTTGACTCACGATTTCAATAATTGCGTAAATTACAACAAGCAAAGGTGCAGGAATAGGCAAAACTCCCCAAATAGAAATCACAGATTTTGGATAAATAACCGCATAGGCTAACAAAATCCCATACAAAGCACCTGAAGCACCGCACAACACAACAAAAAATTGATTTGACAATAAATAAACGAGGAACGAAAAAATCCCACAAAAAATTCCAGAAAGAAAATACAACAAGCAAAATTCTTTTGAACCCAAGGCCTTTTCAACAGACATTCCAAAAATCAGTAAACCAAACATATTAAACAAAATATGAGAAAGCCCAGAATAATCATGAACAAACATATATGAAAAAAATTGCCAATATTCATGATAATAAACCACTGCTGGTGGAAAAAGAGATAAATGCAAATAAAGATTTGGAAATAATTTCACTAACAAATAAACACAAACATTTGCAATAACAATATAAAGAGTGGCATTTTTATAAGTATATTTAAATGGTTTGTTTATAAATGACATTTTTATGAAATAGGGGCAAATGAAGATCTATTTCGTCCGTTTTCCTTTGAAATATACAATCCTTGATCTGCTAATTCCACAAGTCTTGCAGGAGATATTTTCTTTCCTGATTGTAAAACAGCAACACCAATTGAAATTGTTACAGACATATGTTGTTCTTCATAGTTAAAATCGCAAGTTTCTATGTTTTTTCTAATTCGTTCTGCCACCATCATTGCAGAAGGAGCATCTGCATTAGAAAGCATAACAACAAATTCTTCTCCACCATAACGAGCTGCCAAATCATGATTTCTAACTGCTTCTGAAATTATTCTTGCAACCTGTTGCAAAACATAATCACCACAAGCATGGCCATAGGTATCGTTAAATTTCTTAAAGTGGTCAATGTCCAACATTAAAACAGCCACCGGACACCCATTTCGTTGAGCTTCATCAAGTTTGTCTGCTAAAACAGTATAAAAATAGTGCTTTAACTTTAGACGAGTCATCATATCTGTTGTTGTCATTTCAACAAGGGAAGCATTATTTATGGCAATTCCAGAAAGAGATGCAATAGAGAATATTTGATCTTTTTCGTATTTTGAATATTCAATGCCTTCGCCTAAATCAATTCTTTCGCCTAAAATCAAAATACCAATAATTCTGTTTTTTTCTTGCACAGGAGCAATTAAAGAAGGCTGAAGAGAAGTTATACATTCTAATTCGTCAATACGAGGAAATTTCTTTCTTAATTCTTCTAAAGTATATGCTTTTGGATTTTTATTGAAAAATTCGATTAATGGATGTTCTATATCTATTGAATAGTCTATTTCTGGATTAACATCTAAACCCGAATAATGTTTGCCAAGCTCAAATTTTGTGGAACTAAAATCTTTTGCTACAAATGCTCCCGCACCCAATGTATGAACTTGACACATACAAATATATAAAATTGACTCAATCAACTTTGCATAATCAAGGAGAGAACATAAACTCTTTGAAATTTCTAAAAGTTGTTTCAAGTCATAAATTTGCTTTTCATAACTTGCTTTTCTTGAGGATCGTTTTTTTGTTGTTTTTGTTGTTTCTTCCATGGAGTTACTCATCACGAACATCCCCTATTATAACATAGTTTTTCATTATATCAAGAAAAATATTCCACTTTGAAAAACTAGTTTCCAAAAATTCAAAACTATCCTTATTTCGTGGAGAGGTAAATAAAACACGAATATTTTCAACATATTCTGGAGAAGACCTTCTTACATCTGGAATCAATTCTGCTAGTCTTTTTTTTAATTGAATTAAATAATTCATTTCTTTTTGTAAAAGATTTTTAGCTTCTAGATTTGCTGTATTTATCATGGATTTTAAGGTTTTCATAAAGTTTTGATCTTTATGACTATCGTGCAAATATCCTGTCATTATGCCAATATTATTTTTTCCATCTTTTTCAAAGGATTCTTCAAATTCTCTAATTCGATTTTCACATTCAGAACAGGTAAAAATCAATGAAGAAAAATCTGATTTATATTGGGGATTAATAAAAAATCCTTCCACAATTAAGTCGTTTAGCAAAGTATTAACTCTAGTATCATAAAATCTTGTAATAAATGTTTTTAGAACTTGCAAAGGTGTAATCCACAAAAAAGACCCAGCCCCACTTCTAAAAAATACATTACTATTTTCTTGATTATAGCCACCCAAAATTTCTAAACTTTCATTGTTAAATAATTCTGCTGTTTCTTTTTCTATTCGTTCGTCTTGAACTTCCACTTCCAATTTTTCAGTATCTTGGACAAAAGCATTTTTCTTTCTTTCAGCATATTTTTGAATTATGTTTTCATGATTTTCAGACACTCTTGGTTCATATTGAGGATTATTTTTTGCAACTCGTATCAAATTAAGAAGATTTTCACGATTTAATACTTTTGTTAAAACTGAGGAAATTTTTCTTACATGACCTAAAATATTATTTTGCTCCCTTTCTGATAAGTCCTCTGAATATTGAGTATAAGCCAAGGCCAAAATTGCCCGACCTAGAGAAGCTTTCAAAGAAAAATGAGCTGTTAAAAAATAAAAATCTTGCAAATATTGTTCCATTGCTTCAATTTGCAAAGAACAAAATTGGTTTTCTGAAAGACTGTTTAGTTTATAATCTGGATTGAATTCCCGTAACAGAGAAGAATATGGATATTTACACAAATCAACTAAAACATCTAAGTTTTGAAGCACCGATTCGATTTGAGAGAAGGAACCGCTGGATAATTCTCTTAGTAAAAAATCCATATTTTGCCTTTGACTTTCTTGAATTTTCTTTGGACTAATATCACTGGCAAATTCTTTTTTTCTGTTTTCGTATTTTATATTTTCTAGAATTTCCTTTGATTTGTCTGAAAATCCCGTTTCAATGAGAATATCTAGATATTTTTCTCTAAGCTTTACATCAGGATTATCTACTGTTTTTGAAAATAATTCTCCAAGAGCTTGAGTATGTTCATGAAGAATTCTTATAACTTCTGCAAAATTTGGCAAAAGTTGTCTTGATTTATAAATTGCAGGTTGAAAGTTTTTTAATTCTGTTTCTATTTTTCTTAAATCTTGTTTTTGTCGAACTTCTGGATTCGAACCATGAAAAAGGGTTTCAAAAAGTTCTATTAGTTGAGAAAAAAAACTCATATATTTATTTTAATAGGGAACTGTGTTTTTTTCAATTGCAAAGGTTCTTTGTAAGTAAAGTATATTACAGTTTTATAAAGCACAAATTTCTTCGTATATTCTCTGATAATCTTCTAAGTTGTTTGCATTTACAATTTCTTTACGAATTGCAGCTCCCCCCGTAACTCCTTTTGAATAACAGCAAAATCTTTTTCGCATTTCTTTACATGCAACATATTCTCCCTTTAATTTGATTAAATGTTGCAATTCTTTCATGCCTGTATCAAGTCTTTCTTTTACAGGGATTTCATAATATTCTCCCTTTGTAAGAAGTTCTTTTGTTTGTGTAAAGATAAAAGGATTTCCCATGGCACCACGGGCAAACATAACACCATCACAACCGGTTTCTAAAATCATCCTTTTTGCATCTTCTGGAGAAAATGCATCTCCTGAGCCAAAAACTGGAATTTTTCCTTTCAATAATTCTACAAGTTCTTTTAAATATGACCAGTTTGCCTTTCCTTCATAACACTGAACCTTTGTTCTGCCATGTAGAGTAACTGCTTTTGCTCCGGCTTCAAAGGCTGCAAGTCCTGCTTCTCTAAAAGTGATATGAGAATTATCCCAACCTGAACGAATTTTTACAGTAACTGGAGTTTTTCCAGCGGCCTCCACCGTTGCCTTTGTAATTTTGTATAAAAGCTCTGGATCCTTTGTAAGAGATGAGCCAGCGCCACTTTTTATGATTTTTGGAACCGGACATCCAGCATTTATATCAATAATTTCTGGATTGCATCTTTCTATCACGATTTTTGTAGCTTCTGCCATAGTTTCTGCCACACCACCAAAAAGTTGAACAGCGTAAACATCTTCATTTGGAGCTCTAAGCATAATATCATGGGTTTTATCTGAACCACGAGTTAAGGCTTCAGAACTTACCATTTCTGTATAACACAAAGAAGCTCCACAATCACGGCAAATTGCTCTAAAAGCTGCGTCAGAATAACCTGCAACGGGAGCCAAGAACAAATTGCCAGAAATTTTTACAGAGCCAATATCAACTGGGTGATATAAAGATTGAGAATCAATACTAATATCTTTTTCTTGCTGAATATCCATAAAATTGATTTTGTCTATTCTGGAAGTCTAAAGAATTTACAACTGTTTTTCCAAAGTTGAACAGACAATTCTTCTAAGTCCATATCAAGCATTTCTGCAAGGAATTTTGCAGTTGAAGGAACATAGGCTGGCATATTTCGCTTATTTCTAAATTCTGCTGGAACCATAAAAGGACTTTCAGATTCAATAAGAATTCTATCTAGCGGAACATTTAAAACTGTTTCGTGAAGATTTCTTGCGTTTCTATAAGTTAGATTTCCTGCAAAAGAAAAATATAAATTCAAATCACAAGCTTTTTTTGCATAAGCACCGTCTTCAGAATAACAGTGTAAAACACCACCAGCCTCTGGTAAGTGGTCTGATAGAATATCTAAAACATCAGCACCAGCTTCTCTATTGTGAATAATAACTGGAACGTCATGTTTTGCTGCAAGTTCTAGCTGAGTAATAAAAAGTTCGATTTGAGAACGTTTATCGCCAAATTTTCTATAGTAGTCCAAACCTGTTTCTCCAAGGGCAACAACATTTGGCTTTTTTAGACCTTCTTCAATAGTTTTTATCCAATCCTTTCCAGGAGTTGTAACTTCTGAAGGAGCAACTCCAACAGCATGATAAACCCCAGAAACAGATTTTAGGTTATTGTATACTTTAGCAAAGTCGTGCAAACTATTGCAGATGCTTACAATACGAGTAACCTGAGCTTGTTTAGCTTCTTGAACAACACGAAATTGTTTAATAGGGTCATCATAAATTAGGCCGATGTGGGCATGAGTATCAAAAAATTGCATGGCTTTCTTCCAAAAATAAGTGATGAATACGCTTACACCGTAAGCAAATACTTTTTTTATTTAGAAACTTCCGTATGATTTCTTTTTTTGTTTTGTATCCTATGATGATTTACAACTAACACTCTTTTTTACGGCTAGTTTCTTGATATTAAGATAACATAGGTTTTTCTTATCGTCAATTAAGTATTATAAAATACAAGGAAACAAGGTTTAGAAACCTTATAGAATTTATAGACATTTTAATCAAAAAAAATTGAAAAGATGACGAAAAAAAATAACTTTCTTTCTCATTATAAACTACCGATATTTGACAGTGATAACTAGGAATGTTATAATTGCACGTTGATTAGTCACCTTTTAGGTTTATACGCTAATTATCTTATGGAGAAAAAATTTGGCTCAAAAACGCAAATATAAACGAGTTGAAAAAAATATAGCAAAAAATGTTTTAGGAGCATTCGGTCAATTTTTCAAAATGATTGGACGCTTTTTTGCAAACATTTTTAGAGTAGGGGATAGAAAACTTACTATCATGATTGTGCCCCACTCTCAAAGCAAAGTTGTAAATATTCAAACTAATCTTTTTTCATTGATTTTAGGTTTTGTTTTAATTGCTGGAATTGTTGGTTCTTTCTTTTTCTTTAATACAAAAGCCGTTGGTTCTACTTCAGAAATTGCTCGACTCATGGAAGAAAACAGACAAACTTTGGCTAGTCTTGATGAACTTCGTACAGAAAACAACAATCTTTTACAAGTTGCAAAAAGATTCCAAGACACTTTATCAGAATCTCTTTCTTTAATGGGAATTGCTCAATCAACTTCCACATCTAGTGGCACTTCACAATCAAGCGATTTATCTTCCCTATTTGATATGCAAGAACTTGCAAAGGGCTCTGTTAGAGAAATTGTTGATGTTAGACAATTAAGTTCATATTTAGAAGGTGCAATTCAACCGGTTGAACAACTTGGAAAACTTTTTGAATCTCAAGGAGCTTTGTTCTCTGATATTCCAAGTGTTTGGCCTCTAAAGGGCGGAATCGGACACGTTTCCATGGCTTTTGGTCAAAATGTCCACCCAATTACAGGAAAATGGTACATTCACAAAGGCATGGACTTTTCTACATGGCGTTCTGGAGACCCAATTATTGCCACAGCAAACGGTCGTGTAGTTACAGCAGCCTTTGACCCTAGTTATGGTTATCACGTAATTATTCAACATAAATATGGATATTACACACGTTATGCACATATGAGTCGTTTTAATGTGCAAAAAGGACAAACTGTTTCTCAGGGACAGGTTATTGGATATGTTGGAAATACTGGTGTTACAACAGGTGCTCACCTTCACTATGAAGTTCACATTGGATCTGAAGTTGTAGACCCAGCAAAATATATTAGTGTAAAACTTTCAAAGTAGTAGGAAAAATGGCTTTAGTAGCAGACGATATTTCTATAAACACCCTAGTTGGTGCAGGTACAAAAGTTTCTGGTGATTTGAATATTGCAGGTCTTGTGCGTATAGACGGTGATGTTGATGGTAATTTAGAAACCTCTGGAAGAGTTATAATTGGAGAAAAAGCCCGTATCCACGGAAATGTTACAGCAAAGGCAGCAGTAATTGGTGGAATTGTGGAAGGTGATGTTTTTGCACCAGAAGGCATTCAACTTTTTTCAACATCTTCTGTTCGTGGAGATGTAATTACAAAAAACATTACCATTGCAGAAAATGCTTTTGTTCAGGGTATGTGTATCGCCATAAAAGACACAGAGCAATTTATGAAAGATACCGAAGATTGGAAAAATCAAAAAGCTATTTTAACAAAAGCTGCTTTTTCAACAGGTAAAATCTAATGCCAGGAATTGATTCCTTCAATCCACTTTTATATTCACAATCTCCTGCAGCATTAGAAGCCGCTAAAAAAAATAAAAAAGAAGAAGAACAAAAAAAAACTGGAGCATCCGGGGGAATAAAGTCCCGATTTTCTGATCTTTTACGAAAAGCAGAAGAAATTCCAGTAACAGACCCAGATTTGCCTATGGAAATTGCCACAATGGAATTTGATGACGCTGTGGTTTTTTTAATGGACGGGGTTACAATGGCAGGGGAAGAACTAAAAAATAGTCCATTACCAGAAGTATTTGCCAATTATAAACAAAAAATAAGACAGTTTTTGCATTTTGTTGCAAAAAACTCTTATGATGTTGAAATCCAACAAGGCATACGTTCCCCGCGATTTCGGAATCGAAACACATATACAATTATAAATATTGTTAATGAAAAATTAGAACAATTAGCAAAAGACATTATATTTCTTCAATCCAACCAACTATCAATGTTGGCAAAAGTAGAAGAAATAAAAGGGCTACTTGTAGATTTATTACATTAAGCAAATAGGAATTGATTATAGGAGTATAAATTGAGAGAAGTATTTGAAAATGATATAGATCAAATTGATATTTCCGAATTGGAAGATGATATTATTGTCGAAGAAGAAAATGCTGTTTTTGAATATCCAGATCCACTTTATAAATTAAAATTAGAATATTCTAGTGAAGGGGTTTACGCCACCACAAATAATAAAAATTTGGAATTAAATCCTGGGGATTCTGTAATTATTCCAACCCGCTATGGAAAAGATTTGGCTCTAGTGATGGGAAAAGTTGCGGTTCCTATTGGAATTAAACAAGGTGATATTGTTTACATCGAAAGAAAGGCTTCAAAAGAAGACTTAAAAAGAGCAGAAGAACTAAAGCAAAAAGAAATTTCAGCTTTTTCAATTTTTAAAGAAAAAGTTGCTGCCCATAAACTTGATATGAAACTTATTGCAACCCACTATTTACTAGAAGAACAAAAAGTTTTGTTTTTCTTTAGTGCCGAAAATCGCGTTGACTTTAGAGAGCTAGTAAAAGATTTAGTTTCTGTTTTCAAAATGAGAATTGAGTTACGTCAAATTGGAGTCCGTGACGAATCTCGTATCACAGGAGGATTGGGCGTTTGTGGGCGACCATATTGTTGTCATGCAGTTTCTGATAGACTAAAACCTGTTTCTATCAAAATGGCAAAAGAACAAAATCTTTCATTAAATTCAATGAAGATTTCAGGACAATGTGGAAGACTTTTGTGCTGTCTTTCTTATGAATATGAATGGTATTCTGAAGCAAGAAAACAACTTCCATCTGAGGGCTTAAAAATCTATTACGACGGTACAAACTTCAGAATACAAGAAGTGAACCCACTTACTAGAATGGTAAAAATGTCTGGAGAAGATGGAAGACTTTTAGAAATCGCCGCTTCCCGCTTCGTTCAAAAAGATAATCGTTGGGTTATCCAAAATTAAATTTTAAGTTTTTGATATTTTGATATAAAAAAGACTGTCTTAGAAGTTTTTACAACTTTAGATAAGACAGTCTTTTTTTTTGCGTTTTTAGCTATTCTGATTTTATGCAAAAATCCCTTATCGTCGAGAAAGTTCTGCTAGTCTGTCCCTTAAAATCAACAACCTAGAACGAAGTTCTCGAATTTGCTCCATACTAGTCATGATTTTAGATTGCATATAAACATCAGCCAAAATTCCATCAAAAACAAAATCTGCAAAAGTAGAAAAAGAGGCTGTATTCATGGAAAAATCGGTTGGAATAACAACTTCTTTTAGTTCTCGCTGCAAATCGTGTAAAAGATAGTTGATTTGATTCATTATATTACTGGCAGCTCCAAGATTTGAGTGTTTAATCAAATCTGTAATAAAACCACCACCAAGAATATCAAAAAATCCCCAGTTACGAGCCTTTCGAAACTTATTTTCTGCTTCATCAATTAGTGGAAGCAATTGATTGATAATTTGTTGAACATCATTTATTTCTTTTAAGTTATTTGTCATAGTTTGACTTTATACGGATTTTGTTTTTTGGGCAAGGTGTTTTTAAATCATAAAAAATCAATTATCACTAAAAACTTAAAAACAACCTTTTTTTCATTTAACTCTTGACTATATATATATATATAATTGCAACAAAATTTTCATAGTGATTTTTAAAAAAAAACACTAAAAACGGAGGAACATATGAAAAAATTTTTGCTTAGTTTACTTGCTATTATGATGATTTTTGCATTTGTTGCATGTGAAAATCCTGCTGGTGGAAAAGGCGACACTGGTACAAATCAAAACACAACTACAGATACAAACACAGAAAACAACACTGGTGATGCTGAAGCTGTTGTTAAAGAATGCACAGTTGATATAGATAGTTTTGCGCCTTCTGCTGGAACTTGGAAATTGCAAAGAATTGAGTTTGAAGGTGGTGCTGAATTTAATAAAGTTTACAATATTGGAATTGGTGGGACAGAGTCTGATTCAAGTGTAAAAATAGAATGTATTTACAGTGATTTTGTATTAAGAGCTGATAACGACGAAAGATACAATCAAATGAAAGCGAATTATCAAAATTTGACTGATGGTGTGAAAGCTATATTTGATGATGTTAACAGAGTAATTATTGTATATACCGAGAATAGAGATGGACTAAAAAACTTGGATAAGGATTTTACTTATGCAGAATTTATAGTTGAATATCCATTTTCAAAAACAAATGCAGACAAAACTAAGTACATAGCAAACCACGAAAGAGAA
>JAEIGA010015582.1_pt1 | contig 11569 bp, 11 predicted proteins | sample 9270691 | NCBI WGS metagenome assembly JAEIGA01 (sample SAMN17057246, study PRJNA624740) | gut metagenome | biome: biome; isolation source: fecal sample | host: Bos grunniens | place: China: Xizang | collected 2019
ATCCCCACGCACACCTTTACTGCCGCACTTTCGCTCCCCTTCACCATCACCCACCTTCGTCATCGCTTTCCTCAAAAAATCACCCCAATCATTCTTCTCTCCCAACGAGACACCGTGGTCAACAATCGCCCAGTCCGCCGTTATTTTCCCAATGCTCACTATCTGCTTGCCGCCAATCCACACTCAAGCCATGCTCTCACCAATGCAGTGGACTGGAAGGAAAATGTAGACGCTATTTTAGAGATTCCATATGAAACCAGCGATTCTCTTTGATATCGACGGCACTCTCCTCTATGCCAAAGGGCTTGGCCGTCCCGCCTTTGCCGAAGCCTTCGCTGAAGCCTATGGGATTACGGCAGACTTTAGCGAGATCTCCTTTGTAGGTGCCACCGACACCGCCATCATCCGCGATTTGGCAAAACTTTTTGGCGTGGAATCTACTCCTGCGAAGGAAGAACACTTCTTTATCGCTCTCACCGAACGGCTTGACCCGCGCCTCCGTGGTGACAACGCTATCCACGTCTACCCCGGCGTGACTTCCCTCTTGGAGGCACTCACGGCAGATGGTAAAATGCTCGGTGTTGTTACAGGAAATATCCGCACCACCGCTTGGAGTAAGTTGATTCACGCAGGACTCGCCCCGTGGTTCACCTTTGGCAGTTATGCCTGCGACCATAGCAACCGCGACGAACTCGCACGCATCGCTTGCGAACGTGCCCGCCAACGTGGCGCAGAGGCACGGCTACTCATCGGTGATACGCCAAAAGACATCCAGGCGGCGCATGCCGCAGGACTCCCGTGTCTTGCGGTGGCAACAGGATGGATCACTGCCGATGCCTTGCGTGAAGCAGGCGCTGATGCAGTGGTAGCGGATTTCAGTGACCTTAGTAACGTCTTGAACTTGATTGAAAGGCTCATTGCATGACCAAACCGCTTCGTGTTATTGCCTGGGAAGTTACGCGCCGTTGCCCAATGGCGTGCCAACACTGTCGTGGCGCCTCGCGCAATGACTGTTATGCAGGCGAACTCTCCACCGAAGAAGCCTTTCGCGTCATTGATAGCCTTGCCGATGCCATCCACCCCCCTGCCCGTCCGCCGATTATCATCTTTACCGGTGGCGAACCAATGTATCGTGACGATTTAGAGCAGCTCATCCGTCACGCGACCCAACGTGGCTTGCCCTCTGTATTAGCCCCGTGCGGACGTTTTGCAAGCGCTGATCGCCTCGCCAACCTTAAAGCCGCTGGCATCCGCGCCATCTCCTTGAGCGTTGATGGCGCCACGGCTGAAGCCCATGATGCCTTTCGTGGCATCCCTGGTGCCTTCCAAATGGCACTTGATGCAATGCAAGCCGCCCGCGAGGTGGGCTTACCCTTTCAAATCAACCACACCCTCACCCGCGCAGGCTTAGGCAATCTCCGTGCGATGCGTGACTTCGCTTTGGCCCAAGGCGCCACCCGTTTGGATGTCTTCTTCTTGGTTCCTGTTGGGCGAGGCTCTGCGCTCTCGGCAGAATGCCTTACCGACACCGAAACCGAAACTGCGCTCAACGAGATTTTAGCGCTTGATGACGAGGGCGTGCTCCCCATGCACGTCACCTGCGAGCCGCGCATTCTTTCCGTGGCGGCTACCCGTGATACGCCTCCAAAGAGCCCCTTCAATGGGTGTATGGCAGGTTCTGGGTTTCTCTTCCTCAGCCACACAGGCAAACTCCAACCCTGCGGTTTCTACGAACTTCCGCTTGGAGATATCCGCGAATTCAACTGCGATCTCCCCGCGACCCTTGCAGCAAGTAAACGCTACAACGCACTTAATGGCGGTCCCATCTGCCTCGCTCGTGCCGCCGCAACTCGGCATTAAACCTTCACAAAAGTGCGTATTTTACCCCTTAATTGCGCAATCCGCCGCATTGTATTCTGCATTCAAGATTGCTGAATGTGCTATAATGTCTCCCAATAATGGAGGAAGAAGCACATGACTGGGTTTATCCGTGTGGCAGCATTGACGCCAGAAGTGACACTTGCCAATCCGCTTGCGAATGTAACATCGCTCTTGAAGTTGGCCGAAAAGGCCCGCTTTGATGGCGCAACGATTGTCCTTGCCCCTGACCTTTCTCTCACTGGCGCCACCTGTGGCGATCTCTTCCTCACGCAATCTTTGCAAACACAGACGCAACACGCCCTGCGCGAGCTTTGCGAAAATCTCCCTGCGAATCAGCTCTTTGTCTGCGGAGCGCCTCTCTTTGTGGGAGGACGACTCTTTGACTGTGCCGTTATTTTGGAACGTGGACGTGTGTTAGGTTACGTACCCCGCGCGGCATTCCCACACGGCGAGACGCGGTTGCGCGCCTTTTCGCCAGCCCATGCGACTACGCTCATAGCCTTGCCTGACGGCACCCCCTTCGGCACGGACCTCCGTTTTGCGGTCGGCAATCTGCGAGTAGCGGTGACGTTTGGAACTCCATCGGATGTGACCGTCTATCGTGATGCCCACTTACTCCTCTGCTTAGATGCCACACCTGAAGGCACTGGACGAGCCGAAGTGCGTCGCGACGCACTCAAAGTGCTCTCGCGTACGACGGGATGTGCCTGCGTCTATGCTTCGGCTGGCGAAGGTGAATCCTCCACGGATGGCATTTACAGCGGCCATCGTCTCCTCGCATGGGAGGGCAAAGTCCGCGCAGAGGCACGTTGGGAAGTGGGCGCCTCCCTATTGGACTTCTCGCCGGCATGGGTGGAAGCCCGGCGGATGCGCGATGGATTGCCCTGTGGCTCGCGAGAACAGTGGCGCGTGATTGCTACGAACATCCTCCCGACTGAGAGCGATGGCCGCTATGCGAAGTTGCGCGCCACGCCCTTTATCCCGAGCGCACCTGAAGCATGCGCTGCACGGTGTACTGAAATCCTTGACCTGCAAATCAATGCCCTTTGGCGCCGTATAAAGCAAATCAACGCCAAACGATTGGTTTTGGGGCTCTCAGGCGGCTTAGATTCTACGCTTGCACTTGTCGTTTGTGCCGAACTTTGCCGTCGGAAAAACTTGCCCGCTGAGACCGTACTCGCGGTGACCATGCCCGGCTTCGGCACCTCTGATCGCACTTACACCAATGCCTGCACCCTCGCCAAAACGCTCGGAGCAGAATTGCGTGAAATCCCAATCGCGCCTTGTGTGGAGCAACACTTTAAGGACATTGGGCAAGATCCACAAACGCATGACGTTACCTACGAAAATGCACAGGCTCGCGCCCGCACTTGGCTCTTGATGGATATCGCCAACAAGACAGGCGGGCTCCTCGTTGGCACGGGTGACCTCTCAGAGATTGCTTTGGGGTGGAGCACTTACAATGGCGACCACATGAGCATGTACTCGGTGAACTGTTCTGTGCCGAAGACACTCATTCCCCACTGTCTCGATGCCGCTGCAAAGTCTCTTTCTTCCTCTGATGCCGTGGCTGCAGACACCCTCTCGGCCGTCTTAAAAGATATCTGCGATACACCTGTTTCGCCAGAATTGGTACCCGGCGTGCAGCACACCGAATCCATCGTAGGCCGTTATGAACTGCATGATTGCTTCCTTTGGTATTTTCTGCGTTATGGGTGCGACCGCGCGCAACTCGCAGCATTGGCCGCATTGCTACACGGAGACATCCCTGAAGCAGAACGCACTCGAACACTCGACATCTTCTGTCGGCGCGTGATTACGCAACAATTCAAGCGCTCTTGCAGTCCGGATGGTCCAGCTGTAGGTGGCATCGCCCTCTCGCCTCGCGGTGGATGGATGTTGCCCTCCGATGCAAATCTGACGCTCTAATCGCCATGCCGCGCGCACTTGAACTGCTCATCGTCCTCCTTGCAGCACCATTGTGGTTGCCCACGTTGGTGATTTTAGCGGTGCTTGTGCGTTGTTTTGACGGAAAACCCGTCTTCTTCCGCCAAGTGCGACCTGGGCTTCATGGCGAACCATTCACCTTAGTTAAATTCCGCACCATGCGCGAAGGGACCGAAAGTGACGCCGAACGCACCACGAAGTTGGGCGCTTTTTTGCGCGCATCATCGCTCGATGAGTTGCCAGAGTTACTCCATGTGCTCTCTGGCAAGATGGCGCTCGTCGGTCCCCGTCCGCTCTTAATGGAATATCTCGCAGAGTATACCGAAGCCGAACACCACCGTCATGATGTGCGTCCTGGCATCACAGGGTGGGCACAGGTGCATGGTCGCAACGCTATTACACGCGCCGAAAAGGTAAAGTACGACCTTGAATACGTGGCTAAACGCTCCTTCTTACTGGATTGTCGCATTCTCCTAATGACCCTCTTTCACCTCAAAGGCAATTAACCGCAACCCGATTGCCCACCGATTATGACCGCACCGACCAACGACGCTTCCGCGACACGCGCACTCACTTGGCCCTTCTTGCTTTGGATTGCAGGGTTGGCGTTGCTCTTATTACCGCACAACTTTGATTTCCCTGCGATTGTCTATGCCGTAAAGACAGTGCTTTGCGCGGGATTAACCCTTGCCTTAAAACCATGGAAATACGTCCCCTTCCATGCCGTTAAGGGTGCCATACCGCTCGGATGCCTCATTGGCTTGGCGGTCTATCTGCTCTGGGCATTACCCGAAAGCACCCCGTGGCCCTGCGTGACGGAACACTATCGACGTTGGTTCGTGATGATGCCTGGGGCGTTGCCGGACTATAGTGCCTCGTGGTGTTACGCCTATAGCGAACATCCTGTGCTCGCCATCGTTAAATTAATCGGTTCAGCCTTTGTTATTGCACCGGTGGAAGAATTCTTCTTTCGCGGCTTCTTAATGCGTTGGCTCAATGGTAAACAGTGGCAAACCCTCCCCTTCCACGAAGTTTCCCGATATGCCTTCTGGGTCACGGTCGCCGTCTTTGCCTTCGAGCACGACCGCTATGTGGGCGGACTCCTCGCAGGCATAGCCTACGGTGCCCTCGCTGTGCACACAGGAAGTCTGCGCGCCTCCATCGTAGCACACGTTGTTACCAACTTTTTGCTCGGTCTACACGTCCTTCTCTTCAATGCGTACGGTTTTTGGTAAAAAACTTTGCTATACTGTAGCTGAGCTAACATTGTTTTATTGGAGAACGTAATGTTTCCGATTATTCAAAAAGAACAGTTGTCCGCAGATGTCTATTCCATGTGGATTCACGCGCCCTTGATCGCCGAAGAGCGTCAGGCAGGTCAATTCATCATCCTTCAAATTGATGACCAATTCGGCGAACGCATCCCCTTAACCATCGCCGATGCTGACCCCGAAAAGGGCGCGGTACGTATCATTTTCCAAGCCGTTGGCGCCTCAACGCGAAAGCTCGCCCAGATGAATCCTGGCGATGAATTGCCAGTCTTCCTCGGTCCCTTAGGAAAACCCACGCACATTGAGAAAAAAGGAACAGTTGTGTGCGTCGGCGGCGGCATCGGTGTTGCGCCGATGCATCCCATCGCTCAGGCAATGAAAAAGGCGGGCAACAAGGTCATTGTGATTATGGGCGCCCGTACCAAAGAGTTGCTCATCCTCGAAAAAGAGATGGCGGCGATTGCCGATGAACTCATCATCTGCACCGATGACGGCTCGTATGGGCGTAAAGCGCTCGTCACCGAACCGCTCAAAGAGGTCTGCGAACGCGAACAGATCGCCGAATGCGTCACGATTGGTCCGCCTATCATGATGAAATTCTGCGCACTTACGACCTTGCCCTTCGCGGTCCCTACCACCGCATCGTTGAACTCCATCATGATCGACGGCACAGGGATGTGTGGCGGATGCCGCGTACTTGTCGGCGGAAAAATCAAGTTCGTCTGCGTTGATGGGCCCGAATTTGACGCCCACCAGGTTGATTTTGACAACCTCATGAAACGCAATCGCGCCTTCGTTAAACGTGAACGCGAAGATAATTGCAACCTCTTCAAGATGGCAGATGCCAAACAAGCCGAAGCAACGCGCTAAGTAACAGGAGTCACGTCAATGTCTTTTGTCACCAAAGAAGCCCTTGAAGCCGCGGCACTCGCCACTTGGGAAACCCTCAAAGATCGCCCCCTCTCTCCAAAAGATCGCACCGCTATTGCTCAACAGCCCATGCCTGTGCAACCACCCGAAGTGCGCAAGCACAACATGGACGAGGTGGCTTGCGGTTACACCGAAGCTCAGGCACGCATCGAGGCGAGCCGTTGCTTGCAGTGCAAGAACGCACCTTGCATGAAGGGATGCCCGGTCTCCATTCAGATTCCAGACTTTATTCGTGAAATCGCGCAAGGCAACTATGCCGAGGCACTCTCGATTATTCGACAGAGTAGCATCCTCCCTGCGATTTGTGGTCGCGTTTGTCCGCAGGAAAATCAGTGTCAAAAGAACTGCACCGTCGGTGTGATTCACAAAGATGTCAATCAAAGTGTTGCCATCGGTCGCTTGGAACGTTTCGTTGCAGACTGGCAGCGCGCCCACGAGGCTGAAGCGCCGATTGACAACACCGTAAAGCCCTCCACTGGCAAAAAGGTCGCCGTTGTGGGTTCTGGCCCCTCTGGTATCACCGTAGCTGCGGACGTTCGCCGCGAAGGCCACGACGTTACGCTCTTTGAAGCCTTCCAGAAGCCCGGTGGCGTTTTGGTCTATGGCATTCCCGAATTCCGCCTCCCCAAAGCAATCGTGGACAAGGAAGTTGAAGGGCTCAAGCAGATGGGCGTCTCCGTCGTGCCCAACTTCGTTGTGGGTCGCACCCGTAAGCTCAAAGATTTGATGGAAAAAGACGGCTACGACGCAGTCTACGTTGGCTCTGGCGCGGGCCTGCCCCGCTTCATGGGCATTCCAGGCGAAGAACTCGTTGGCGTCTTCTCTGCCAATGAATACCTCACGCGTGCCAACCTCATGAAGGCCTACGACCGCGCCGCCTCTGCTACGCCTTACTACCCTGCCAAACGTGTTGCAGTGCTCGGCGGCGGTAATGTCGCCATGGATGCCGCTCGTATGGCCTTCCGACTCGGTGCAGAAGAAGTCTATCTAATTTACCGTCGCAGCCGCGCCGAAATGCCTGCGCGAGCAGAAGAAGTGGAACACGCAGAAGAAGAAGGTGTCAACTTCCAATTCCTTTGCAACATCGAGCGCATCCTTGGCGATGACAACGGCATGGTCAATGCAATTGAATGCCTCCGCTATGAGCTCGGCGAACCCGATGCCTCTGGCCGCAGAAGCCCCGTCGCCATTGCAGGAAGCGAATTTACCTTGCCCATCGATGCAGTTATTATTGCCATCGGCAACGCCTCCAACCCATTGATTCCCCAGACCACCCCTGGCCTGGAAATCAATCGTCGTGGCAACATCGTTGTGGACGAAAGCCAAGCCACCAGCCTCCCTGGCGTCTACGCCGGCGGCGACATTGTGCTCGGGGCGGCGACGGTTATTCTTGCGATGGGCGAAGGGCGCCGTGCCGCCAAGGCCATCAATGCCTACCTCGCCACAAAGTAAGGTTTGTAATCTATCTGTTAATGCACCCCTCCTCATCAAGAGCATCCTGTATGACTACACTAAGCAATTCTACACAACCAACCATTTCAATGGTCATCACGGTTTATAACACTGCGCGTTTTCTGCGTGATGCACTTGAATCTATTCGCCGACAAACATTTACCGACTGGGAGTGCATCATTATTGATGACAATAGCCCCGATAATAGCTGGGAAATCTACTCCGATTTTGTTCGAAAAGATGCGCGATTCAAAGTAATTTGTCAAAAAAATGGGTTTTCGCAAAACGGCTTAAAAGTCTCTCGTAATCGTGGACATGACGCCATTCAGGGTAAATGGCTCATGTTTCTTGATTCTGACGACTATCTCCATCCTCGGGCGATGGAAAACTTACTTCGCGTGGCAGAACAAACCAATGCGGATATGGTTGATGGTAGCATTGAGCGAATCACCGAAGATTGGATACCAACAGAAGAACTCCTTTCAATTAAGACGATTGACGAAAAAGCCCCCCTTCAATTTGAAAGCTTTTCCCATGAAGAGCTCCTTGAACGCGTTTCAAACTTTTCAAAGTGTTGTTATGGAACCGTTTGGAATTCTATTTTCAAGGTTTCAACATTAGGAAACTATCGCCACCCCGAACACCATGCCGATCCAAAGAAATTCATACGTGCAATAGACCTCGTCTTTCGCCTACTCCTAATTCCAAGAATTAAAATTGCTGCGATTCTGAGTACGCCTGTTATTTTCTATAGGACTCGATTGGGTTCAACCACCTACAGTAAGAAACCTGCGATTTATTGGATTGAAATCGCCACCACAATGGCGAACCTGTATGACGCCGTACTTGCTGAAAACCCATTCACGCCACGACAACGTAAGCGATTCGCTACGTGGATGGCAAGCCGTACCAAACTTTACTTCTATGGTGCTCTTCGTAGAAGTGACAATGACCACGAATCACTTTCCGCGATTTGCGAAGCTTTACGTTTTCTTGAAAAGCGAAATTTCCCTCTCTATCAACGAATTCCCATCTTACGCCGTTTCCAGTTTTGGCTTTTCATCAAAACGGGGAAATGTTGGCTTATCAAGCGAGCACATTGCTAAACATTTGAACCCGCATATTAATTTCTACACTAGATCACCTCTTTGGACGTCTACTATACAAATTAAGCCAACAGGCACTTTTCCCTATTACCCTCAACGACTACGCACCTGTGCACCGAATTCAAATTACGATATCTCTGACACGACAAAACACCCAACTCATTTGTTATACTCTAAAAAACTATAGCACAACTTCAAGAATTGACCACGGCGCATCCACTACAATTACACCACCACATTTGAGATAAACCGCCATGGCCGACTTATTTTCACAACTCACTCCAATCCTAATTTTCTTAAGATTGTGCAAAGTCTTCGCCTTCTCAATTAATGCTTTCAAAGCCTGCGTACCATAACCTTTACCATGAGCATCTCTATTTCCTATGAAAATTCCCAATTCCCCAATACCATCGTGAATATTTACAAGATAAATATTCCCAATGTAATCATTTGAAGGAGAAAGGCAAATGGCATAATTAATCCGCGTTGAATCTTGGATTACGCGTTCTGCCCAAGCTCGTTCCATCGTCTCCGTGACCTCACAATTTGGACGTGAACCTGTGTATTTCCAAAGTGAAGCGTCATTACGCCAACGCCACGAAATTTGCGCATCTTCCACTCGAAGAGGCCTCAAATAAACCGTCTGCTTAAGCATTCTTAATCACCTCACAAATTCGTCCCATGTCTTCAAGATTATATCGCTGGTCAATTGGTAACGGAAGAATTCTATCTGCAAAATTATTTTGTTCTTCTACATTTGGCCAATAGCGTGCCACAAAAATCTTATTGTCAATTAATCGTTGACGCAATGTCCTATCTTCTGTAAAAAGTGGATACACCATCGGCACATCATTTTCGGCCATCGCAAATGGGAAAGAAGAATGAAGGCGCTCATGCAAATAGTTGAAATTCTCCCATCGTTTCTTTGCAATATTCATATAATTGATATTACCCATCAATCGTAACGTCAACCTTGACATTTTCCGTATAGGAGCATATTCCAACGCACAACTATTCTCCTTAAACTCTTTGTATCCTGCTTCAGGAGTGTAGTCTATTCGCTTCAACAAATGTGACATCCGTTCGCATGACACATCTTGTTCTAAGACCTCTTCATCTCTACTCAAATTCTTACCAGTAAACGTAACAATCCCACCATCTGGTAAGCCAAAGAATTTACGGGGGCTATAAAAAGCAGCTAACCCTATCGGTTGCGAATAAAAAGCTTGCGCATTATCTACAATCAAATTCTTAAATTTTTCAGCTAATTCATGAACGCGCGCACCAAGACACCCAAAATAATTGTTATAAATCAAATAGGCGTCTTTTGAGATTTTCTCTTTAGGCAAAAAACTAATGTCTAATTCGTATTCAACAATATCAACTTTTTCAGCTTTTAATGCATCATACACCACAGGACAAGTATATTTGGGCACATATACAACAGCACATTTTTCTCTACGCAAGATGAATCTTAGTGCATTCCGAGCTGAATTTAAATAAATCCCTTCATGATATGGTTCTGCCGTTCCACATTCTAATTCAAAATAACCGCCGATGCTTTTCATTCCACCACCTGAATAGAAAACCACTCTTTTGAATTTTGAACCATGGTCTCTGCCGCTTTATACGTTTCAAACTTAAGAAATGCAGACCCTATCGCCCGATTTGCTCCTGCAAATGCCTCAACATGGTCCCCGATACTTACATAAAGCGTGGAATCAACTAACGCATCCGGGATTGGCATCTGTTCCATGCCGATGCCTTGAAATTGCCCACACTTCTCACAATGAATCACATAATCGACCCAACATCCATTGTATTCTGGTTGCGTCATTGGAAGAAGTGGTAAGCCAAGTGCATATCGGACATTATTCTCAATCAAATCTTGGCCCGTAGCCAATTTCAACACCTCGGAAATTCGATTGCCACCTCCGCGCGGTGAAACTTCCATGATATACGCCTTGCCATCGGTTGCGACACGCGCCTCTACGTTATAAATGGATGTTCCAAGATTTAGCAGTTTTATCAACCGCTGAAGCTCCGATTGCAACTCTTTTTGGGCTTCTGTAGGCATATCACTCGGCCAAACATGCGCAATCGGCGCATATGGGTTGGCGGCATTCTCCTTAAAATACTGGCTATCAAAACTACAAAACACAAGTTCATTATCAATGGAGAATGAATCTGAACCTGTTTGATGCCCTTTTAACTCGAGAAACTGTTCAATAATAAATCTTTTTGAATGACTCTCTGCGATCGCGCCATCAATTGCCTCTGGCAATGCTTCAAAATCATCAACACGTTTACACCCCTTTGACCCTGCGGAATCCACAGGCTTAACGATAACAGGGAAACGTGGCGATTCTGCAAATTCTTTCACGGCATCTTCTTTTGAAGAGTAGCCCTTATGGAATGGACAGTTAAAACCATTTTCAGAAAGAAAATCACGAAAACGATCTTTATTTTGTAAGATTTCAACCGATTCCAATGGAGGTGTAGGCAATCCCATCTTTTCTGCCACATACGCAGCGGTTACCACTCCTGGATCAACGCCAAAAGAGAGAATCCCATCAATTTGCTTTTCTTGGGCAACCTTGAGAACGGCTTCACGATCAATGATGCTGACATTAACATATTCATCGGAATATTTATGAGCAATATTGTCTGGTAAGTAGTCCGCCGTAATCACATACACGCCCAACTTATGAGCCGCCTCAATCACCGGCAAGAGGTATCGAATACCTCCAAGCAACATTAACTTTTTCTGCTTACTCACTTGACAATCTCCAAAATGTTTTTGGCGACATCGCGGACGTCTACGGGGTCAAGGCCGTGGTAGGACGGCAAGGAGAGGACGCAATCTGCCGCTTGACGCGCAATGGGAGTAGCACCAGTCGTGGTGCGATAGGGCTCAAAGTCGCTCAAGAGGGGATAGAAGTAGCGACGTGTAAAGATGTTGTATTGCTTAAGCGTTTCGTA
>JAEIGA010015583.1_pt1 | contig 11569 bp, 26 predicted proteins | sample 9270691 | NCBI WGS metagenome assembly JAEIGA01 (sample SAMN17057246, study PRJNA624740) | gut metagenome | biome: biome; isolation source: fecal sample | host: Bos grunniens | place: China: Xizang | collected 2019
GGATACGGCGGAACAGTATATAAGATGCACCCTGAAGAGATTGTCGTCTGGACAGACAGTGCAGGGGATGTCAGAATAGGCAACAAGCACAAGTATTCATTCGTGAATATGGGGAAGAACGAACCGAAAGTATACTACTGACGAAAGGTATATATACTCAAAAGACATATAGGGAATCAGTGAGGTAATAAAAATGGCATCACACTGGGGAAACAGGATACTTAGGACACAGGAAGAAATCGACAACTACAAGGAGCACGAGTGTTTCAAACCTTGGAAAGTATCCAGTTGGATGGATGGCAAGGTCAAATTGGAAGTTGTTGAGCACGACAAGTTCTTCAAGGACTATGACAAACTCAACAAGTTCTGGGAAGAGGCTTACACAAGGACAATCGGGTTCTTGCTCTGGGTGAACATCCCAGAAATCCCAGAGGATGTGCTGATTGATAAATTCAAGCACACCATCCAGCACTCTGAGGTAAACTACAAGTACCACAAGGATACCTGTCTGGACAATGTCGATGTCAGCAGGACATACCACAACGGCATAATCCTGTCGTGGTGTGAGAGCGAACACAATCCCGAATGGGTATGCTATCAGATGAGCACAGACCTTTACAGGATGATGCTTAGACTGGCAGAGGAGTACGCACCCGCACTGGCAAAGGCGGAGAAGAAGAGGAGATAAGTATATATACTCAAACGATGATAAGGTAGTGAGGCGAAAGAAAATGGCAAAAGTCGTATTCATCAACGCAATCGAACACAAGGCAGAAGTCAGGGACATCCCTGACGACTACAGAGAGATAGACAAAGCACTGGGATGTGACATCTTCTCAATCGTGGGAAGAAGAATCGGGAAGTCCAAGAAAGTCTGGGACATCTACCACGACGACAACTTCCTGTTCCAGCCGAGGACTGGGATCAAAACTGGACAGTGTACCGACTATGACGAGATGCTCTTCGAGAACATCTTTGTCGCAAGGCACACACCCAGCGGTAAGATGAAAGGGCTGACGGACGAGGAGGCACAAGAGATACTGGACAATGTCCACAACGGAGTGTTGTTCTATCGTGTGTACTGAGGGGAGAAATCCCCTCTCAAAACCTTTATATAGGCAAAAGGCATACGGAGATATAGGAAGTGAGCAAATGAACGGACAGGAGTTCATCGAGAAAATCAACGGAATGAAGAACGGCGACTACTACACCCACGAGGGCAGGAACGAGGTATTCTACCAGTTCCACAAATACGGCGGGATATATGAGGTCTGGACTATGGTCAATGGATTCCACATCTCAAACACCCACTTCGACCGTATGAAGATAACTGGATGTATCGTCAGTCTGACATTGGGCAACGAGTACGCTGGATGTCTCCCCAAGTTCCAGATGGGGGTGGAGTGATGGCAGGGCACATCACCAGAGGGCTTATGTCCTCTGACACCATAATGTGGGGTACACCCAAGGCTCTCTTCGACAAACTGGATGCTGAGTTCCAGTTTGACTGTGACGTATGTGCCTGTGATGGTATGGAGATGGTCAAAAAGCACTACACACCTGAAATAGATGGACTGGCACAGGACTGGACGGAGAACAAATCCAACTGGATGAATCCCCCGTATGGCAGGGAGATAAAGGACTGGATGAAGAAAGCCTGTGAGAGCAACGCTAATGTCGTATGCCTCGTTCCAGCAAGGACAGACACCGACTGGTGGCACTCGTATGTGATGGGTAAGGCTGTCGAGGTCAGGTTCATCAGAGGCAGGTTGAAGTTCAACGGAGCGACCTCTGGATGTGCTCCGTTCCCGTCAGCAATCGTGATATACAGGGCTGGACAGAAAGTAAACACCGTGATGAAAGTACAGGAAAGGTATTAAATACTCGAATGATGATAAGGTAGTGAGGCAAATGAAAGTCATAGAGTTATTCGCAGGAACAAGAAGTGTATCCAAAGCCTTTGAGAGAAAGGGCATAAGGTCATACACAATCGAGATGGACAGACAGCACCCCAACATCGACTGGTATGCTGACATCTCCAAGATAACCGCAGAGGACATCGTGGAGAGGTTCGGTATCCCTGACGTGCTGTGGGCATCACCCCCGTGCCAGTCGTACAGTGTGGCATCCATCGGACACCACAGGTACAAGGGAGAGGATGGAGAGTTGAAACCCAAGACCCAGTTCGCACTGGACAGTGACAAACTCCTCCACCACACACTCGGTATCATCCAGACACTGATTGAGGATTACAACCCCAACCTTATCTGGTTCATCGAGAACCCCCGTGCTGGTATGAGGAAGATGGGCTGTATGGCAGACTTGCCCAGATACACTGTCACATACTGTAAGTACGGTGACAGCAGGATGAAACCCACAGACATCTGGACAAATCACCCTAACCCTCAGTTCATCGCACCGTGTAAGAACGGTGACAACTGCCACGACAGAGCACCGAGAGGTGCGAAGACAGGAACACAGGGCTTAAAGGGTGCTGTGGAGAGGTCAAGAATACCTGACAAGTTCTGCGACCACATCGCAGAAATCTCAATCAACGAGGTGAGAAACAAATGGGAGAAGAATTGAAGATAGCAAAGATGGTATCGAAAGCCAACGGCGGAACAGGGTTCTATCTTGACCTTGTGACCGTCGAGGTGCTGGGCATACTCGAAGAAGTAGATAAGGACGGAAGAAGAGTATCGGGAAAGGTAGTGATAAGCAACGAGAACGGCAGCATATCAACCCCTGTTAAGATCGACGTATCTGGGTGTTTCTACGTTCCTCTTAGGAAGAATGACTTAGAGGTGCTGGGCATCTATCCGCACTACATCGGTGCGTTCACCATAAGATACGACAAAACCCTTTAAACAAAACCTTTAAATATACAAACGACTATGTAGTAAGTAGTGAGGCAGATAAAATGGCAACACAGAAAAAGGCAACAGAACAGGCAAGGTTTGAGAACATCGCAAAGACAGTCGGCAAGAAGTACGGCTACGACAGAGTAAGTGTCGAGTTGAGCACCTACGCAGACTTCAAGATGAGGTGGACAAGGTCATACCACTGGATTGACTTCCAAGTGTCAGACTATATGATTGGAGCACCCGATGAGGTCGTCGAAGACATCTTCGAGTGTGTGTTCAGCAGGATTGAGGGCACAATGAGGGAGTACAGTTCAGCAACAACGGACTACCTCACGGCAAACAAGTTCGCACAGACACACAGAGCAACGTACCTCAAAAGGCACAAGGCAGAGAGTGAGATGTTCAAGGAGTTCCACGGTGCTCACGTCCACTTCGCAAAGAACGTGATGGACGTATCCCGCATCGGTTTCGCATCCACTCTGATGAACACAATCATCCTCAACCCGTACCTCAAAGAGTTCGATGATGAGGTCATCGAGAACGCAATCGCACACGAGTACAACACCATTCAAGAGGGTCTGTCGATGTTCGGCAAAGACGGAGAGCAACCTGTCGAGTATGACATCAAGGCATTGAGAGGTTTCAGACTGTGAACAAAGAGGGGAGCAATCCCCCCACCACAAAGGCGATACAATGGATACATCAAATTACACAATGATTGGCTCAGAGTACTGTAAATTCCACTCCAAGTATAAAGGCTGGAAGTTATACAGGGCATGGAACATACGCGAAAACCACGGCAAGATGCTGTATTTCGCAATCTCACCCAAGAACGACCTCATAAGAGCAAGAAATCTCTATGGCATCAAGGCTGAGGTCAGCGGAGCGGATGGATATGAGTGAGACCGTAGGCGAAGTGATGCGTAGGCTCTTCGGAGTCTATGATTACGTCGCTTTCAAAGAGATGAAGAAGATAGACATCCGCAAGTGGAGCAAAGTCACCGATACACAGGAGAGTCGCAAATTCAGGAGTTACTCGATCAGGAACGGACTTGAATTGAGCAAGAAGATGAATGTCCCCAACGACGGGATGTCCAAACTCTATCTCGTGTTCGAGATGTGAGTTCGGCTACCGTCTGGGGAAGGAAAAAGAACCCCCAGGATCAAGGCAAAAAATAAAAATATGAAAAAGCGAAAGGCATATATATGCGAAAGGCATATATATGCGAAAGGCATATAGATGTTTGGAGGCAGTACAATGAATGGAACAGATTTCATTAAGGCATTGGACGAGGGAAGACACTTCTCTTGTTATATAGACGGTACGCACGTCTACAAGGAGCAGAGCGGCACATCAGGATACTATGTCGTGATTATACCCTCGACCACTATTTGCGCAGTCATAGACAAACTCGAAGTCGGAAGTGATAACAAGTCAGTCGTTGCATTCAACAACGGATTCCACTTGGATGTCACCAAGATGATCGACACGACAGAGGTGTACAAGAAATGAAGACCCTCTGCGTGTTCGGTTACAAGGTGTACGCACCTGTCTGTCCTGTCTGCAAGAAGGACGATGACGTAGAGGTCGTCCTTCACGACAATGACGGGACGTGGGCATACGGCTGTAAATGCTGTGGGCACGAATTGACGTATGAGGAATTGAACGAACAGAGGTATTAAATACTCAAACGAACATACAGTAAGTGAGGCAATAATATGGGACAATACTATATGACAGCATTTATGCTGGACGATGGAACGGTCGAAGTGATGCACCCGCACCACTACGACAATGGACTGAAACTGATGGAACACTCATACGTTGGCAACAACTATGTGAACACGGTCATCCAGCACCTTATGGACAGGGGAATATGCAGGATGGCACACGTTGGAGACTACTCCGATGATGTCATCGACAGGATGACTGGCAGGAAGAAGTATGCGAGAAAGGCATACTCAGCCTGTTGGGGAAAGGGCTACCAAGAGCACTACATCCACCCTGAGAAGATGATCGAGCAGGATGTCTACATCATCAATCTGGACAAGAAGGAGTGCATCAGAGCAATCCAGACTTGCGATTGGGATGCAGGACAGCACTGGATAGCATCCTTTATGTTACTCATCGCTATGGGCAACGGTCTGGGCGGCGGAGACTACCACGGTAAGAATGATGGACTGGTCGGAAGATGGGCTTGTGACAGGCTGTGCGTGTCACTGGTCGAGCCTGATGACTGTGTGAAGATTCACGGATGGGAGTTCAAAGAGGAATGGTAAGGTATATATACTCAAACGTATATATAGTAGTGGAAGTGAAACAATGCCGAATTGGGTAACAAATGTAGTACACGCACTGAATGATGACGTAGACTTCGCACAGTTTACGGATGAAGAGGGAAAGTTCACATTCGAGAAAATCACCCCTATGCCTGATGACATATACAGGGGAGACCTCGGTGAAGACGAGAGGAAGAAGTACGGCAGTAAAAACTGGTACGACTGGTCAATCGAGCACTGGGGTACGAAGTGGGATGCCTGTGAGAGCAACGTACAGGGTAATACAGTCTACTTCGAGACCGCTTGGACGTGCCCTGTCGCTGTGCTCAGGGAGTTGGGCAGGAAGGTCGGTGGACTGCTGGTCTTCTACGCCGATGAGGACACAGGCAGCAACTGCGGTGGGTTCATCATCAAGAGTGATGGAGACATCATCGGGTTGGACAACGACACGATAATGGCTGTTGCCATTCAGGGTGATGACCTCTACGACCACGACATCATCGAGAGATTCCTCTGGGAGTTGGAGTGTGAGTGAATGACCGAGAGGATATTCTGCTCGATGCTCTCGAAGGACAATGTAGTGATCGAGGGAAACTCCCTCACCTTCAACGTAGAGGGTGAGAAGTTCACCTTCTATCTGACGGAAGAGGCTTTCGACTCAATCAGAAATGAATTGAACAGGAGAAGAGACTACGAGATGAACGAACACAGGCAGCAGGTCGAAGAGGGAAAAGCAGACTGGGCTGTGGATGAAAACGCTTAAATATACAGAACGCATACAGAGAAACAAGGAAGTGAGCAAAAATGGCATTCAAATACAAATGTCCGCACTGTGAGAAGATTGTCGAGGGAGTGGAGACTCCCTTCAAATCCGAGTATCAGAACATCAACGGCAAGGGTCGTCTGGTCATCATCGAATGCCCAGAGTGTCACCAGAAGTTCATCAGAAGAGATGAATGGGGGTACACTGGTACAGCCATAGCCAAGACCGAGAAAGAGGTTATGGAGATGGTTCTCGCACCCTATGTCGAGCCTGAAGAACCCAAGAAGATGGTCAAGGTGAAGAAGTACAAATGCACCGATGATGGTGACCTGTATGACACACTGGATGACGTAGAGGAAATGGTCTTCAACAACATCGACACCGACAGTGTCAGAGAGTTCATCGACGATACATATGACAGGGTCGAGATCGGTTGCTACTACTGGACACCATCCGAAGTCGTCGAGAATATGGGTGACTTCGATGACTTCAAGGATGATGAGGACTTCAAGGAGTGGGTCAGAGACAACAACAGCGACAACTATATGGGCAACGATGATGTCAGCGAAATGGTTGTCGGAACAGAGTTCTCTCTCGGTGGATTTGACTTCGCGGTCGTCGAGGTCGAGGAAGAGGAGGAGTAAACAGAGGGTTTAAATACCCTCATCCCTTATCTTTTTCTGAGGCGAGGCTATGAAGATTGTGATTGAGTTCGAGACAGAGGAAGACCTTGAGGCTTTCTGTGAGCACCTTGACGAGAGAGAAGACCTGAATTATATGTCATATCAGGTCATCAATGACGAGGAATGAATATGGGCTGGTTGTGCTGGAATATAGGATACATCGGATCGAGGAAAGACCTTGATAAGATGTTCAGGGACGAGGTCGTCGGAAAGAATTACGAGGTCCTGAAGAGTTGCTGTCGCGGATACACGTGGTGGGTGGCAGCAATCAGGGAGAAGAAGACAGGACAGGTATTCGCCGCCACTGTCAGGTATCACTACAACGGGAGGAGCGGAGACTTCGGATACAAGTGGATGGACGAGACGTACGGTCCTTACTACTACAACTATCCCAAGTCATACTTCAAGTTGCTCACACCGACAGACAGTGAGTTCGCTAGAGAATGGAGAAAGAAGGTACAGGAGAAGTGGAAACAATGAGAAGAGACAATTACGGTAGGAAACCTACGTGGGACATATACTGCGGAGACGAGTTGTTCTGTAGGCTTATGACCAAGACAGAGGCAGAGAGGGTCGCATTCTCTCTCGGTAAGGACTACAGAGTGGTGAAGTCCGAATGATCGATAAGGCTAAGGTCCTTATGAGTATCGGTGGACATAAGACACTTGAGATAGTCGATACACCCGATGTTGATTGCACACAGCAGATAAGAGGGAGGATTGAATACTTCCTCTCGATGGCAGGAGTTCAGGATACACTGTCAATCGAAGTTCTCGAATGCGACGACTGAGGGAAACCTTTATATTTTCATAACCCGTTACGGGAAGTCGATAGTATGAATGATATTGTAGAGTACGTGCTGATGGGCGTTGGACTCATCGGACTGCTGGTAGGGCTTGTATTCCTATACCTGATAGTCTGCATGATCCTGGGGATTGCAATCGAATTTGTGCTGGGGCTGATGGGTCACGAGGTGACCGATTGGTACTGGACAGGAGTGGGGCTGGTCGCCCTCATGGGTGCGGTCATGACCACAGCGGTGAGCAGCAAGAGCGACTGAGGCTGAGACGCCTCAGCGTCTTTGCAATAAAAATAAGCCCCCCAGAAATGACAAAAAATAAAAAGGCATAAGTCCCTTTCCGAAATGATGTCTGCAATAAAGCGTAAATGGTCACATGACATTATGTCGTCGATGGATGGTTGAGGTCAGTCGGGTGGTGGGGTATAGAAGGGTATCCTAGGTAGAAGGGTATATATAGGTAGAGTGCAATATAGAAGTAGGTGAATAAGATGTACGAAGAAGAGATACTGAAGGAACTGAAGATGATCAGAGTGATCCTGGAAAAGATGTTCGTCAATGGCAGAGAGTACGGTGGCGAGGACTTCAGAGGATGTCTGATGAGAATCATGTTCAACACGGACAATTGAATGATGAAAGGTGAGATGAATGAGTAGAGAGACCGATAAAAAATATAATGTAAGTATCGTAATGGTAGATGATGTCACACTCTTTGAATGTACCAATGAGGAAGACACAGACTTCATGTCAGACAAGTGCAGAATATGTAAGAAGTATGACTATGTATTACGCACATGGGATGATGCCGTAAAAAAGATGAAGGAATTGGTCGAGGAAGGGTACGTTGCAGGAGTTTGTGAATACATCAAGTAAAAAGGTGGTGTAGACATGTGTGATGGTGGGATATTAACTGAGCCTGATTCGATTGAGGTCGATGTTATTAGTCAATTTGTTAGCAGACACAATAAAGTCCCCGCATACATTGCGGGAAAGATACTTCAGAAGTATGATATAGATTCCATCAAATTCAGAGAAAAATACCTCAAGATGGGTGTGGATGAATGGGGATGTGTGGTCTATGCTGTAAAATCAGACTGGGTGCGTTTTGCTAGGAAACTCAAACTGACCGAAAGGTTTAGGAACTGGGTGAGCGATTTGGTAGAGTGATAATATGAGTGAAGAAAAGAAATATAAAGTATCAATCGAGACCAGGAACAGCACTAAATACTACAGTATGAAAGAGTCAGAATATGATAATCTGATGTATTCACTCGAATCTGGAAATAGTCAATTCATCAAAGTCCCAGGATCAAACTTGTTTGTGAATGTTAACCAAATCGTATATGTTTGGGCAAGAGAAGAAAAACCAGCAGAAAGTCTGTAAACGAACAGGAGGGAACAACATGACAATTAGGGTATTTGAGGCATTCTCAGGTATAGGCGCACAGGCTGAGGCGTTAAAAGAACTCGGTATAGATTATGACGTAGTAGGTATATCGGAGATTGATAAATTCGCAATCAAAGGTTACGAGGCAATACATGGTCATGTGAAAAACTACGGAGATATTAGAGATGTGCCTCGTCTGCCTGATTGTGATCTTCTCACATATTCATATCCTTGTACATCTGTTTCAATCAATGGTCGTCAGGAGGGTATGAAAGAGGGAACAGGAACACCGTCTTCATTAATATGGGAAATCGGCAGGTTGCTCAATAACTGTGAGAGGCTACCTGATGTACTACTCATGGAAAACGTGGATGCTGTACTGAACAACAGGAATGTAACCGAGTTTAATAAATGGATTGGTTTTTTAAAGAGTCTGGGGTATACATCCGAGTATAAAATATTGAATGCTAAAGATTTTGGCGTTCCTCAAAATAGAAAGAGAGTATTCATGGTCAGTATGCTCAACGGTAAAAAGTTCATCTTCCCAGAGGGTAAAAAAAGTATATTTATGTTGAGAGATTTTCTTAATTGCAGGTATGGTGCGCCGCCTGAGTATTACTTAGATAAAGACAAGTTGAAAAATCTACAAATATATTGTAAATTTGAAAAACCTTTTTCCAACGAGTTGATCCAAATCGGTGATTTACATAAATACAAGATGGATTATATGAACAGAGTATACTCTATAAATGGTGTTGCACCTTGTATTCAAACATTACAGGGGGGAGGAAGGGCACCAAAGATATTGGTAGATGATGGAATAAGGTATATAATGCCAAATGAATGTCTCAGATTACAAGGATTCCCTGAAGATGCTATACAGAAATTACAGAGTACCTTAAAATCAAAGACCCAGTTGTATAAGGTTGCTGGTAATTCCATTGCTATTCCATGTCTGAAAGCAATATTCAAGGCGATTTATATTGATAAATCATATACACAGCATAGGGGGGATTGATGTATGCCAATTTATATTTGCACTGGAAAAAGATTAATCTTCAAGTGTGACCTTCTTCAAAGATGCACAGCAACTGAGGATTTTCCTCCTCTTATTTGTCTCTACGACAGATTACCTATCAAATGGATACTTATGGAGAAAGACCAACAGACTTCTTCAGAGCCTTGAAACGTTCCAATTCTTCTGGTGTCTCACAGACGTACGCTTCAAGGTCTTTCTTCCCATCCCATACGTAGATCATCAGTGCTTGTGGCGAGACCTTGTATCTGTCAAGAGCGGGATTAGTGGGTAACACTTTGGAGAGTTCCTTAACACTCGGTAATCTCCCCCAATGTTTCTCCCATAATGAATAAACAGTCAAAACAGTAAATTCTTTATTAGGTCCAATATCTTCTCTAATTATCCTAGCAATCTTTCTCTTTCTATTTATCCTTGCGCCTCTGTTCAGAGGTCATCAACTCCTTTTATGATAAATCCTGATGCAACGTAGTTGTCGATCTCAAAATGAACAGTCGGCTCTACTCCTGCATTCCTCTTCACTGTAATCTTTGTCGGTCTTGTATGTTTTACGATTGCTCCTCTGTGCTCCATCTGATGACATTTCTCACATATCTCTATGAGATTATTCTCCTCACTATCCAGCAGATTATGATCCATGTGATGAATATCTGTAGGTCCTTCTCTCCCGCATATCGAACAAATATTCTTCTTGATTATTCCGAACCTTGCCCTTGCGTAAAGTCCTTTTTGTGTATCGAGGTCGGCTTTATAGCGAGGATTGTCTTCCCCATATAATGCTCCCGAATCCCCTCTGCCCAATCCGTATTTCTTTACCCATGCCCTGACCGTACGCTCGGCTACTGGGTGCTCTGGTGTTGAGCACATTTCGGCAATTTCCTTCTGGGTCTTATGTCTTTTGACATACCATTCTTTCAGGAACTCTGGGTCTTTATATGCCTCTGATGGCTGCCCATTGACCCAGATCTCACAACCAACATCTATGTCACAAACCGATACCCAACCATCGGCTGTAAGTATCTCTGTATCGCCCGTACATTCTATGATGTATCCGCAATCGGTCTCTAAGTGAATTAATCTCTCTGCCATTCTTTTGATTACGCTTATGATAGTGCCAGAAGTGATCTCTCTCGTCTCGATATTCACCGTTCTTATAGGGCGATATTCTCTTGTAGTCTTCGAGAGTCTTGAGACGTCCAATGCAGACATCTTCTTCACAGGTGCATTTACCTTGTCGAAGAACATAGTTGTATTATATGCTATTGGCATTAAATATATATAATATAAAATAAAGTATAAAAAGTTTACTGGAATATTTTACTTTATTCTATAATAATCCAGTCATCCGCCTCAAGATCTTCTTTGGTCGGGTGCCATCCAATGACACGCATACCTTTCTCATCCATCTGATCGATATGCCCTTTCGTAGAGACATACCCTCTCTCTTTCTCAATCATGGTCGGTTCTTGTGCAGGGTGAAGTACTTGCCATTTACTGATGGGAATTGTCTTTCCCTCAGTGAAATAGATATACACACCTGTTCCGCACCACTCTCTGCGACACATCTTCTTATGATGGGCAGCCAACTCTCTCAACATATCTGGTCCGAATTTCATTCTACACTACCTCTTGCGACATATACAGTTCTGTTCTCTTCCTTGATTGTATCAACTATTGAGTATTTGGTCGAGTGTTCCCTTGCCATAGCCATAACCTTTTCCTTCTCAGGAGCGGAGAACTTATCCATTTCTCCATCA
>JAEIGA010015584.1_pt1 | contig 11567 bp, 2 predicted proteins | sample 9270691 | NCBI WGS metagenome assembly JAEIGA01 (sample SAMN17057246, study PRJNA624740) | gut metagenome | biome: biome; isolation source: fecal sample | host: Bos grunniens | place: China: Xizang | collected 2019
AATTAAAGATAAAGACACCAAGGAAGAGTACGTTCTTTCCGATGGTAAGAAGACCTTGGCCAAAATGGGTGCTAATGTGATTATTATGCCCGATAAGATTTGGTTAAATGCCGACAAAATCAATGAGGACAACGAGATTACAGAGTGTGGGGCTATGGAGAAGACCAAGGAATATACCGGTGAAAACACCATTAGACTCACTATGTGTGATATCAATGGCAATAAAATCGAATGGCAGAATGCCGAGTATTATGATGGCACAGACCCCAAAGACGGAGATTATATGATGAGTCACAAAAACGGGAAGGCCGTCTTAAAGGTATATGCGGCCACCTCGAAAACCTGGCTCACCGTTGCAACTACCTATATTCAAATTTATGCCGAAGGTATTGGCAAAGAATTTGAAAAAGAAGATGGTGTAAAAATCACCTTGGACTATGATGAAAGGTTGACCAATGTATTTGTAAATACCGAAGATGATGGAAGAATCTCCACCAATACTCAAATTATAGATAAGGACGATAATAACATTACAATTATTGGCCTCATTGATGATATCATCGTCCTTGCCGGGTATTTCAATGTAGAGAGAAAAGTGCCGGATATGGACTTTATTACGGAGTGTAACAATAGACTTTGGGGCTGCTCCAAAGACGGACATGAAATCTATTGTTGCAAATTGGGTGACGTGAAGAATTGGAATGTATTTGCCGGTATCTCCACGGACTCTTGGGCAGCAACCGTAGGCTCTGACGGAAAGTTTACCGGTGCCATTACCTATTTGGGATATCCTATGTTCTTTAAAGAAGATAGTTTAATTAAGATTGCCGTGAGCGGGACCGGAGGACATCAATTAAAAGAAACCAAGTGCAGAGGGGTACAAAAAGGCTCGGAGCAAAGTCTTGCTATCCTAAATGAAACCTTGTACTACAAGTCCACTAATAGTGTTTGTGTCTACAATGGTAGCCTTCCCGTAAGCATCTCCGATGACTTGGGGGAGGTTAGATATTCCGAGGCCGTTGCTGGTACAATTGATAATAGATATTACATCTCCATGAAGGACAAAAACAATGCCTTCCATATGTTTGTGTTCGATTCCAAGAATGGGATTTGGTGCAAGGAGGATGACTCCGAGGTTCTTTTCTTCTGCACCCACAAAGATGACCTCTATTTCATCGATAACGAAGATAAGACCATGAAGTCCATTGGTGGCACATTGCTATATGACGTTGATGAAAAGGCCATGGAGGGTGATTTTGGGTGGTTTGCCGAGTCCGGTAATGTTGGGTATACCTCCCCCGACAATAAGTACATTGCAAGGGTCAATCTTCGTATCACCTTGGACTTTGGCGCAAATGTAGACTTTTATATCCAATATGACTCAAGTGGTGAGTGGGAGCATAAATTCAATATGCACGGAAAAGGAACGAGAACCTTTACTGTTCCTATCATCCCTAAACGATGCGACCACTTCAAGTATAAACTGACCGGAAAAGGCGGTTGTAAAATACATTCTATCACAAAGACGTTGGAGGAAGGAAGTGATATTTAATGTATGATATGTTACCGTTCCCTAATATTAGCGCAACTAATATCGAGGAACTATCATTTCAAACCAATAACTATCTCATTCAGTTTAAGGAAACCTTGGAATTCATTTTAACGAACATTGGAGCAGACAACCTATCTCAAGAATTAATGGAAAAACTTAACTCATTGGGAGCAGAGGTTGAGAAGACCGTCGAGGAAACAGATGACCAATTCCGGCAGGTGGCAGGCAAGACCATAACGGTGGCAGATGTCATTAACGCCGATGCCTTTAAAAATGCATTGCCTCAAAATTATCTCAAGTCCGTTGAACGGGCGGATAATGGGGTTGTTGTCCATGCCATTGAAGATGGAAGTGAAGCAACAAAGCAATACACCATTAAGGACGGAAAAACACCGGATGTGGACTTTACGATAAATTTTGAAACGGGCAATTTAGAATATACATCATCATAAGGGGTGAACGATATGGGAAACTTTAAAATACAATTATTCGCAAAAAGTGTTGAAGACCTCGCAAAAGAGGTAATCAAAGGGAATTACGGAAATGGTGCAGAAAGACAAAAAGCATTAGGTGGCCAATATACAGAGGTGCAAAAGGTTGTAAATCAGATGCTCAACGGCACATATAAGCCTGCAAGCACCAATACCAATAATACACCGAAGGCCAATAACACACCGAAGGCCAATAACACGCCTGCTGCCAATAATAAAAACGTGCCTAAAGTAAATGGGGTTGACTCTTCTTTGATGGCAACCATCAACTCCACCTTTACACCGGATGACGATACAAAGAAGTTAGAAGGCAATGTAACCAATAGTGCTAATGCCTATAAGGATTGGGCAAGTAACACGGACATTATCGACCAAAGCACCTTGGACGCCTTAAACAAGCAATGGCAGACTCCTTCCTCCGTTCTTGAGGCAGATAAGTTTTTGGCAGGTCAACTTGAACAAATTCGAAGTGGAAGAACTTCTTACACCGATCAAGTGGAAGCACTCTTTAATAAGTACATGAATAGAGAGGACTTCCAATATGATGTGAGTGAAGACCAACTCTTCCAACAGGCTCTTGCCTCTGCTATGGGTAGTGGCAAGGCTGCTATGCAAGATACCATTGGCCAGGCATCTGCCTTGACCGGTGGGTATGGTAGTACATATGCGACTTCTGCCGGTAATCAAGCCTACAACTCCTTTATTGAGGATGCTTATAATAACCTTCCCGAGTATTACAATATGGCGCTACAGGCCTATCAAATGGAAGGTGATGAGATGTTGCAACAGTTTAACATGGCGGCAACTCTTGATGCCCAGGAATATGGCAGACTCGTTGATTCTTACAATGCCGGAGTGGATGCACGAAATTGGGATTATAACACCGCCTTTAATGAGTACACTACCGGTGTGACCAATGCCTATAACTCCGCTAACCTTCAACTTCAACAGAACGCTCAAATTGGCAGCAATCTTTATAACACCTATTTGGTTGAGAAAGATGCCTATGAAACGAAATATTCTCAAGGGTATCAGACTTGGCTTGATAGTGTTAATAGTGCCGTTAATATTGCCGGTATGCAGAATACCGATTGGTGGAAACAAACGGAATTTGATGAGGGAGTACGCCAATATAATGAAAAGTTTGCATACCAAAAGGAACAAGATGCGATTGCACAATCTAATTGGCAAAAAGAATATGATTTGGAGTTGGCGGCAGCAGGTGCGAAAAGAGATAACACTGGCAAATTAGTTGTACCTGAAACGAAAGTGTCTACACTAACAAACACCGAACTTGAAAAGGTAAAAGAAATTTTTGTCAATTCCGGTGGAGACTATGAACAAGTAGATAGTTATCTTACCACCATAGGTAAGAACGATTTGGGTGATGAAGGCAATGAGGCGCTAAAGACAGCATTGACCGGTTCTTCCCCTGCTTTCCAAGATTGGACTATATCCAAAGACACCTATAATGGTGGCTGGTTCTTCGGTACAAACTGGCTTGGTGGTGGCGATGACAAGAATGATGAGTACACCAATGGAACTACTACGATGACCTATAAACAACTTAAAAAGGCAATAGAAGATTCCAACTTGAGTGCGGAAGCAAAGAAAAAGAAACTTGATGACTTAAAGAAGCAATCCAAAAAATAAAAAGGCGGGAGTGATTTTAATGGGAAAATTTTTAGACTCTGTTAAAAACAAAAAGGTTGACAACAACAAGAACACATCGCCTTCCACTAAAAATGTTGGCAAATTTGGACAGTCAATTATGAAATCCAAAATTGGCCTTGATACATTTGAGGAAGACCTTAAAGCATTGGGCACAACCGTAGAGAGTGTGTATAATGGGTGGCAGCCTAAAGAAACTATGGAAAATACCCGCTCTACCGTTGAGTCTATGCAAGAGAGAATTAATGCCTTTCAAGAGTATCAAAAATTGTTTGGCGACGAGGATGCCATTGACATTTCCGACCTTGAGAATAGTTATAATACTGTTCTCAAGGATTGGGATGCCCTCACGGAAACATATGGTCAATACAAAAATGCCGATGCTTTCAATGTGGTTAAGAAAAAAGCAGAACTTGATAAAAAGTTTCGTCATGAAGATGGAAGAGGATATACCTTTGAAGAGGTGCAAAAGGAACTCAAAAAGTATTCTCCCGACTCTGATGAGTATAAGTATTTAAGCACCTATACCAACTATTCCGACCTTAATGATTTTAACAAGGCAATTGAGTGGTATGATAATCAACGGACTCAAACGCAAAATGCCAATTTGAACAAAGTGAGAGAAAAATTGGAGAATGCTTTTGAGACGGGTGATGGTGATATTCCTAATAGACACGCCTATAGTGGTGGCGAGGCTTTTAGTGATACGCAATCAAAAGAAGCCTCAAATTATTATAAGGAATTGACCCGAAAGAAAAACTTGCATGAATTAGATAATAAATTTGATTTATTCAAGGGATATACCAAGTCTAAAGATTTTGAGGAGAAATCACAGTACTGGGATGGTCATGTATGGGCTACAGATAGTTTAACTTCTGCTCAAAGTGCCGCTCCAAAGGATAGTGTAATCGCATACGATAAGGAAAGTAAAACATACTATGTTTATACTGACCCTCTTTATGAATATGTCAACGATAAGAATAATGCAAGAAATAATCTTACGAAAGGCATTGTAAAGGGTGATTATAAAAAGTTAGGATTAGATTATTCTAACAAAGGCTATGACGAACTCAAAGAAGATGAAATTAAGGTATTTAACGTCATTGATAGAGAAGAAGGCCGTGATAAAGCGTTAGAATATCTCGAGGAAATGACACCTACTCTCACAAGGAGAAAAAATAATGAAAAGACCGGAGAGTTGGAAAAGGTTGTAGATTCAAGTCATTGGGCTGGTGCAGGTCTTTCGGCTCTTTCCGTGCCTGCTAATCTCGTTGGAGCAATGGGAAACGCTTTTGCAACCGTAGATGAATTTATTAAGGGAGAAGAGTATAATCCTTATCATCGATATAGAGAACTTGGAAACCTTGCGAGTGATACAAGAGCGTATGAGAGTGAGAATATAGCCGAGGACACCGAAGGCTTTGAATTGTTTGGTCAGAATATTCCATCATTCTTGTACAACACCACAATGTCTATAGGTGATACTGCCTTGGGTGCTGATACAACGGGAAAGGTCTATACATTGCTTGCAGGTTCAAGTGCTTTTCAGCAGAAGGCCAAGGAAATGGTTGAGGCCGGTGAAGACCAAGATACCGTTTTGGCGGCTGCCGCAACAAGTGGTTTGGCCGAGGTTGTATTTGAATACATTGGCATTGATAACCTCTTCAAAATTAAAGGCGTAGATAGTCTTAAAGGTATTGTTAAGAATGCACTCAAACAAGCGGGTGCAGAAGGACTTGAAGAATTTGGCACGGAACTTACTAATATCATTGCCGATGATGTTATCCGTGGCGAAAACTCTGAACTATATAAGAACTATAAAGACTTGATTGCAAGAGGATATTCGGAAAAAGAGGCACTTTCCAAAACTGCATTGAAAGCAACAGGTCAAGTGGTATGGGCTGGAATTGGTGGTGCATTGTCCGGTACTGCTATGGGTGGTGTTGCCGGTGCTACTAACTATGCCGAAAACAAAACTCAAGGTAAAGCCATTAGAGGAAATGAGCGAGTAGGTGATATGCTCAATATTGCCTCTATGACTCCTCAAGAGTCCGACGCCTACAAGGCATATACGGAATATGCCAATAGAGGTATCAATGCGGAGAATATCACGGATGCTCAATTGGGTAATCTGTATGGTATGGTCGAAGGAGATGCCGTTACCTCTGTGTTATCAAAGAAAGCAACAAAGGAACAAAAGGCAGATGCCGAAACTACCTATAATCGTCTTTCCAAGATGAATACGGAGAACAAGGCCTTCAAGGTTGCAAATGAACTCTCTCAAAATGAGGGTGATGGTGAGTCTACTCTTTCTGAAAGAGAATTGGCTATTGAGAACTATGCCAATGGTATGAAGGAAGAGAGTGAGGCAAAGGCCGATCTTTTCCGTTTGGTGGACGATGGCCGCTCCAATGCTGGGGACTATGCTGAATCTTTCAATCTTGTGGTTGCACTTGCACAAAACGATTATGGCCAAGATTATATCCTGAACCATCGTGGTATTCTCTCTACAGCCCAGGTGAACTCTATTTATCAATCTGTTGTGACTAATCCCAAAATGGCACAACAAAAGCGCCTTAATGCCTTAATTCAAGAGCAGGGTGATAACCTTGAGATTAAGGGTACAATCGATGACTCTGTTATTGATTATGCCAATACAGGAGCAAAAGGAAAGGTAAATTGGAACTCCTTGCATCCAAATGTTAAAGCGACTATTGCCTATGTTACCGGCTTTTCTACCAAGGTTGCCGGTATGGATGTTCAACTTGTTACCAATGGTGCGGATTATGGGTTTACAGGTCAATATGATAGACAAGGCAATAGAATGCTCATTGACATCAATGCCCTATCTAATAGGGTAACATCTGCTGATAGCAAGGGTAGAAAAGACAATGCTCGTTTTATCATAAGCACCGTTGCACATGAAGTAACACACTGGATGGAATACAAGGCAAAAGAACTCTATGCTCAATATGATAAGATGGTTATGGATGCTTTGACCTCCGGTGGAATGTCAGAGGCGGATGTTATTGGGCGTAGACTTAATCTCATGCAAATTGCCGAGAATAAGAGAGCAAAAAAAGAAAATAGAAAGCCCCGTGAGATAACAGAAAAAGAGGCAAGACGTGAGGTTATTGCCCGTGCAAGTGAGGATATGCTTGCATTGAGTGAAGAAGGCAAGAAATTCTTTGAGTCTTTAACCGAGAGCGAGCAGAAACAATTTGTAGATAAGATTCAAGAGGTTATCCAAAACATTAAGGATTGGATTAAGAACGTCTTGTCTAAACTCACTTCCGATGCGCCTGAAGCAAAAGAGTTGAGAGCATTGGCAAAAGACCTTGATGCTATCTCTAAAAAGTGGGACGAGATGTTAAGGGAGTCCGCCAAAGTCAATGCCGCCATGAAAAAGGCTGGTATCAATGACAAGGCTATCATGGAGTCCAAGGTGGAAAGTGGAGAGCAAAATGCGGATATTGATTTTACTTATGAGGGACTTACATCAAAGGATTTTTACACAAATGGTAGAATTTACTCTTATGACTTTTTGATTGCACAAAAAGATATGGCTGTAGTTGAACTGCCAGCAATAGACAAAATTTTAGTTGATGGTAGAGTTGACAAAAACAAGGTTATAAATAATGCTTATAAAAACCTGGATAAAGTAGGCACAAAAGTAAACGATACTTCCTATCTTGTCAGCAACGACTATACCAAAAGAGATATAGAAATAAATAAAACGACTATCGCTCATGGCTTGCATGGTGACAACAGGAGAATGATTACAAACGGAAGGCTGTCATCTCTAATTGGTGATGTTGTCAAAAATGCCATCCCCATAAATGCTCTGCCAAACCAAAGTAAGGAGGCATTTGGCACTTATGCGATGGCATCTTATGCGACTGATGGCAAAAATGAAGTGGTTGCTATTGTTACGGTCGAAATACGCACTAACAAGGTGACAAAGGTAGACTATATTGATGCAGGACATTCTGTAAGCGGAAGAGCAAAAAAAATAGAGTCCGGTTTTGCACAAAGCAACGGGGCCAGTGGTAAAAACCACATCCCCTACACGGACTCTACCATTAGTATAGCAAATTTGTTAGAAATTGTCAATAGTACCCACCAAGGCTATTTATCGGACGATGTTATCTCTAATCTCAATGTTGAAAGGCGAGGGGATAGCAAGGGAATATTCTCTGATATTGACGATGTAAGTCTGGAAGACCTCAATTCACAACTAAAAGAAAAGCAAAATCAAATTTATAGTGCCACTATGGAGTTGAGAAAATTTGACGTCAAAGCGGCCGAAGAAAAACTTTATGCCGTGATGAATAAGGAAGGGGTTTCCAAGGAAGAACTTGATAATGCTTTACAAGAGTATTCTAAATGGTCAGAGGAAAGTGGATATGGTGCTGCCGTCAAAAAGCAATCCGATCTTAAAGATGAAGAAAAAACGCTCCGTAGAGAAATTCAAAAAGTAGAAGATCGGCTACACGAAGAACTCAAAGAGCAAATTTCTCACTTTAGTGATGAGGACATCAAAAAGTATGTTTCCAAGGCGGTGCGGAAGTACCATACAACCTCTCGTTTGGAAAATGCAAGTTATTTACTTACAACGGGTAGTATGCTTGATTTTAGTGATGGCCAAGGTTATAGAGTAAAAGACCATAGAGAAATCTCCGAGATTTTGGATTTACCCGACTATGCAGAGTATTCCGATGGTATGATTGCTTTTATGAATATGGGTAATATCCGTTTGCAGACCTATGGTATTGATATTTCTGCTATGCCTAACACCAAGCAAATTTCTGCCTTGCGTGATATCATCTTTAAGGTGATGCGAGAGAATGACGAGTTTTCCGTTGACTTTTCCAAGACCAATGGATATTCGGCTGGTAGTGTCACTTATGGAAAAGGCACGTCAACATCTAAAATTGTTGCAGATATCAAGGCTTACTTTGAGACCGGAGTTGTGCCGGAAGAACAATCGAGTATTCGTGATTTTCTTTATTCGGACATTGACCAAGAAGGTTATGCTCCTACATTCTACTCTCATATGGGTAAAATCATAAACGAAATCAAACAAGATAAGATTGGAGCAAATGGTGTTGTTCCCTACCTCAAAGGCAAAGGTGTTAAGAACGAGGAGATTAAGTGGTCTGGCATCGAGGAATTCCTCGAAGGCAAGAAGTCTGTGAGCAAGGCTGAACTTCAGGAGTTTGTTGCGGGAAGTCAACTTGAGATTGTGGATGAAGAACTCTCTGAAAACAACAAATACACCGAAATAATCTCTCGAAGTCATCTTGAGATTGCTGAAATTTGGAAAAACCAGTTTGGAGATGATTTCTACATTGGTGTGTCTAACCCAAGCCTTATTGTTGATGCAGTGAGGGGAAAGGTTAAGATAAATAACCTTAGCGAAACTAAAAACGGAAAGCGACTCCTTGAGTTGGCTGATATCATCGAAACAAATGAGAAGGGCGCACAGCAAGTGGCCACAAAGTGGGGCGACTATAAACTCAAAGGTGGCGAAAACTACCGAGAACTTCTATTTAGTTTGCCTGAATCAAGTTACACAAACAATGCAATGAAAGTCCATTGGGGAGGTAACGCAAATGGTATTCTCGCACACGCTCGTATCCAAGACTTTGACACCGCAGATGGGAAAATGCTCTTCATCGAAGAGATTCAATCCGATTGGCACAATGCAGGGCATAAATATGGATATGAAGGTGAAGATACATCTGCATCGGAATCTGCCAAGGACTACAACACAATGGAATCCATTCTCCGCATCATTCGTATAAAGGGCTTTTTGATGGGGGATGAAACATCCGTTGCCGAAGAAATTGCCGCCCTTAATGTTTATGCAAGAGCGTTAAAAACTTTTGATTGGTACATCGAACGTACCAACTATGGTGGTGACCCGGAAGAGCCTCTTGTATTTGTTTTGTGGGATGATGGTGATGCCGTTATCGTTGAGGAAGATGCCGAAGATTTCAAAAATGCTCTTGACGGTGAAATCTCCCATATCCGTGGCAACGAGTTAAGTGATTTTGCCAATGTTGAAATCGCACCGGACGCTCCTTTCCGTGACAACTATCATGAATATGTACTAAAAAGACTTATTCGTATGGCTGCCGAGGAAGGCTATGACTCTATTGGTTGGACTACGGCTGACATCCAAAGTGAGAGATGGAGCAACGAGTTTGCCGAAGGCTACCGCATCGAGTATGACCAAGACATTCCTAAATTCCTTCGTAAGTATGGTAAGAAGTGGGGGGGTACGGTCTCAAAAACAACTTTGGATAACCACTCTGGTGTTACTGAATATGTAGGCAGCAACGGAAAGAAATATACGGGCATTAGAGAGTGGTATGACACCGTTATGTCCATTCATGCCGAAAAAGACCAATCCATTTGGTTTGATATGGCGAACGGTACATATAAGGTCATCCAAGTTGGGGATGAAATGCGTATCCAGTCAAATCGTACTGGTGAAGTCCTTGAAGAGTCATTGAATGTAATCGAAGTGCCAGACACGGTATGGTCAATGGACATAACCGACTCCATGAAGAACTCTGTACTATATGAAGGTCAGGTCATGTATAGTGATATTGACTCCGAAGGCAACGAACTCTCCGAAGGCCAAGTTTCTTTCTTTAAAGATAGCAAGGTTAGAGATGAAAATGGTGCTTTAATTCCCGTGTATCATGGTACTGTTGCCAACTTCACTATTTTTGATAGAGAATTTGGAAACTCCGAAGGCGATTTTGGTAGAGGATTTTACTTTACTAACACACCGGAAGATGTTTGGAATAACTATGCAAATGAGGAAGGCCCGGATTTAAGAAACAAAATTGAGCATTGGGCAGATATGCACGAGGATGAGTTTGAAAGCCACGAAGAGGCTGTTGAAGCAGCAAGAGAAAAATATATCACCTCCGAGCCTCACACCATTAAAGCCTACCTCAATATGACTAATCCCGTCGAACTCTTTAATAGTGAAGATGGTACATATCTTGACTATGAGGATAGTTATGACGAGGAAACCGATGAATACGGGGAGCCTGAAGGTTTATTGGTTGACTTTGTTGAGGCTTTGCAAAACAATGAGAGCAATTTCGAGGTTTGGAGAAGTCCTGATTATTGGTCTGTTTTTGGTGATAGGATTTATGATGGTGGGTTATACCTTGTAGATGCTATTCAAATGCTCAAAAATCAAATTTTTGAGGAAATACAAGATGAAGATGGAAACCTTGCATTAAATGAACTCATTCGTATGGCGCTTGAAGATATGGGATATGATGGAATAATTGACCATACTGTATCACATAAATTTAGCAATATGAAGGGTATGAATGCGGACACTACTCATTATATTGTGTTTAACTCCGAGCAAGCCAAGAGAACGGATAACCTGAATCCTACCAATGACCCCGATATTCGTTATTCTGACATTGATGAAGAGGCCGATCTCAAGGAACAACTCAAGGAGACGATTAGAGAGAACAGAAAACTCCAAAGTGAAAACAAAAAACTCCAGGAGGATTTTGAACGGTTAGTTGAGCGCCTGAAACTTGAAAGACAAGTAACCGGTGGAACTACCTTCAATAAAAACCAATTAGATGCCGTTGCCGGTCATATTCGTAACCTTGCCAATAGTGATTACTCAAAGAAGGCGTTGGTTGAGCAACTTAATGATGTTTATACCTATATCATCACCGCCGAAGAACTTGCATGGGATGATGACCTGTATCCAAGATTCCTTGGTATTGCGGAAACTGTTCTTGAGGAGTCAAGACTTAAAAAGGTTGATGAAAATGATTATTACAAGACGGTATTGAAAGACA
>JAEIGA010015585.1_pt1 | contig 11567 bp, 10 predicted proteins | sample 9270691 | NCBI WGS metagenome assembly JAEIGA01 (sample SAMN17057246, study PRJNA624740) | gut metagenome | biome: biome; isolation source: fecal sample | host: Bos grunniens | place: China: Xizang | collected 2019
AAGGTTTTGAGTAAAGACCCAGAAAACATACCGGGTGAAATTATTTGTCGCGGTCCAAACGTTATGTTGGGTTATTACAAAAACGACAAACTTACAGAAGAGGCTATAGATAAAGACGGATGGCTATATACCGGCGATTTAGGTATTATAGACAGCGAAGGCAACGTATTTATAAAAGGACGCAGCAAGAGTCTTATCTTAGGTCCTTCTGGTCAGAACATCTATCCGGAAGAGATAGAAGATCATCTGAATAACATGCCTTACGTTTCTGAATCGTTGGTAATTTCAGAAGGTGGCAAATTAGTCGCATTGGTTTACCCCGATTTTGATGAAACTATGAAGGCTAAGATGACCGAAGAACAGATTGCAGTTGCAATGGAACAGAACAGAGTAGAGCTGAATAGCATGCTGCCTGCATACGAACAGGTTTCTCAAATCAGAATTTATCACGAAGAGTTTGAAAAGACCCCTAAAAAGAGTATCAAACGATTCCTATATCAGAAAGATTAAAACCTATATAAAGAAGACGGAGCATTACCAAATGAGTAATGCTCCGTTTTTTTATTTGCTATAATCTCTTACTCCAAAAATATTGCTTCCTATCCTCACTAAATTACTGCCGGCATCCATAGCAAGTTGATAATCGTCACTCATTCCGGCCGAAATCATAGAAAAGCTATCACTTTCAGCAAAGTAACGCTGTTTTATGTTGTTAAACAGAGCAACCAAAGTTTCAAATTCCTGTTTTACCTGTTGTAAATTATCTGTGAATGTAGCCATACCCATAACTCCTGCAATAGTGATATTTGAAAGTTCCTGCCAACCAGTAGTTTCAAGCATCTGCAGACACTCTTGGGGAGAAAAGCCAAACTTGGTATCTTCTGCAGCTATATGAATTTGCAACAAACATTTAATATTCCTATCGTACTTTTTAGCCTGTTTATCTATCTCCACCAACTTTTCAAAATTATCCACGCCCTGAATTACAGAAACGTACGGAGCCATCATCTTGATCTTATTTTTCTGAACATGTCCTATAAAATGCCACTCAATATCATTTGGCAGAAGCGATTGTTTCATTGTCATCTCCTGAACCTTGTTTTCGCCAAAGATACGCTGTCCTGCATTATATGCAGCCTGCAAAGCTTCAACAGGATGCGTTTTCGACACAGCCACCAAATCAACACCGGGAGCCAAAGTGGCCCTTATTTCCTCCAATCTTTCTGCTATAAAACTATATTCTGACAAAGCCATAGAACCATTATCTTGAAAAACCTGACAAACTTACAAAACAATTGCCACAAAAGGAGTATCTTCGCGCTATAATTACAGATTGATGGAACGGTTTATTGCAAAAAGGCTATATGGTTCAGACGGAAACACCAAAGGAGGTTCCCGTCCGGCCATTGTTATTGCCACCATCGGAATAGCTTTGGGACTGACCGTAATGATTATAACAATGGCTGTAACCAGAGGATTCAGAAACCAAATCAGGGATATTGTAATAGGTTTCACACAGCACATTACCGTTACCAATTACCAGATGAATTTTGGCACAACAGAACAACCTATAACTTGTGACGAAGCACTATTTCTTGATTTCAGCGGATATGAGGAGATAGAACATGTTCAAAGATATATTCACAAACCAAGTATAATAAAAACCGATAGCCTTTTCCACGGATTTATGCTGAAGGGTATAGGCAATGAATACGATTTGGAATTCTTTAACAGCCATTTGGTAGAGGGTAGTTTTCCCGAATTTTCAGATTCTGTAACGGATAATTGGGTTGTACTATCTCAGGATATAGCCCATAAAATGCAGGTAAAAACAGGCGATAAAATAGATCTCTACTTTATGCAGAACTCTATACGCGCCAGACGTGCCACAGTAGCCGGAATATTCTGCACAAACTTTTCCGAATACGACCAGGTTTTTGGTATTACAGATATTAGAATGTTGCAAAGACTGAACGGTTGGGACAGCGCTGAAGTAACAGGTTTAGAGATAAGACTGACAGATGAAAAACATCTGTATCAAGGCTATGAATTTACCAGAGAAGTTATGAACCGTGCTGACCAAAGAAATGACGAAGCCTACTTGATAGAGACAATGGAAGAGCTCAATGCCGGTCTGTTTGCCTGGTTAGATGTACTAAACGTAAACGTTGTAGCCATACTGGTACTTATGCTTGGTATATCAGGTTTCACTATGATTTCCGGACTGTTGATTATTATATTTGAACGAACATCAACCATTGCCACATTAAAAGCATTGGGAGCCGACAACAAAACAGTAAGAAATATATTCCTTCACTTTGCAGCACAGATAATAGGTAAAGGAATGCTTATAGGTAATATAATAGGTGTTGCCATAGTACTTCTACAACAACACCTTCATATAATTCCTTTAGATCCAGCCAGCTATTATGTAAACAGCGTCCCTATGGAATTAGGATTAGGCTGGTATATCACTTTAAACCTGGTAATGTTTGCTTTATCTATATTGATGCTACTTGCTCCGTCATCAATTATATCTCGCATATACCCGTCAAAAGCATTGCGTTTTGAGTGATTAATCCAGTTTAAGCACCGCAAGGAAAGCCTTCTGGGGAACCTCCACGTTACCTATCTGTTTCATACGTTTCTTTCCCTTCTTCTGCTTTTCCAGCAACTTACGTTTACGCGATACGTCACCACCATAACATTTTGCAGTAACATCCTTACGAACCTGCTTAATGGTTTCACGTGCAATAATCTTTGTACCAATTGCAGCCTGAATAGCTATATCGAACTGCTGACGTGGAATCAACTCTTTCAGTTTTTCGCACATCCTTCTACCCAAATCGTAAGCATTATCAAAATGGGTAAGTGTAGATAGAGCATCAACAGGTTCACCATTCAGAAGAATATCTAACTTAATTAGCTTAGACGGACGGAATCCTGCCGGATGATAATCGAACGAGGCATAACCCTTAGATATACTCTTCAGCTTATCATAGAAATCTATAACTATCTCACCAAGTGGCAATTTAAAGTAGAGTTCCACGCGGTTACCATGTATAAACTGTTGTTTAACCAGTTCACCACGCTTATCCAAACATAGAGTCATTATAGGACCTATATAATCTGTAGTGGTAATTATAGATGCATCAATGTATGGCTCTTCTATATGATCTATCAGAGTCAAATCCGGCATACCGCTTGGATTGTGCACCTCTGTTACCCCACCCTGTTTATCATAAACCATATATGATACGTTTGGTACAGTGGTAATTACGCTCATATCAAATTCACGGTCAAGACGTTCCTGAACAATCTCCATGTGAAGCAGTCCTAAGAAACCACAGCGGAATCCAAATCCCAATGCAGCAGAAGATTCAGGGAAGAAACTGAGTGAAGCATCATTCAACTGCAATTTTTCAAGTGAAGCACGCAAATCTTCAAATTCATCGGCTTCAATTGGATAAACACCTGCAAAGACCATAGGTTTTGATTCTTCAAAACCTGCAATAGCCTTTTCACAAGGTCTTGCTATGTGGGTAATAGTATCGCCCACCTTTACCTCTGTAGATGTTTTTATACCGGAAATAATATAGCCCACATCGCCTGTATGCATCTCGTCTCGAGGAACCATATTCATACGCAGCACACCTATTTCATCGGCTTCGTACATTTTACCGGTATTGAAGAACTTAACCTTATCGCCCTTCTTTATGGAACCATTTACTATCTTGAAATATGCTATGATTCCGCGGAAAGAGTTGAACACAGAGTCAAAAATAAGAGCCTGTAGTGGTGCCTCATCGTCGCCTACAGGATGTGGTATTCTATCAATGATAGCATCTAAAATCTCAGGCACTCCCTGTCCTGTGCGGGCTGAAGCACGAATTATCTCACTACGGTCACAACCTAACAGTTCTATAATTTCATCCTCCACTTCGTCGGGCATAGCACTCTGCATATCACACTTATTAAGCACAGGAATTATCTCCAGATCGTTCTCAATAGCCATATAAAGGTTACTGATAGTCTGTGCCTGAACACCCTGTGTGGCATCTACTATTAGCAATGCTCCCTCGCAAGCAGCAATAGAACGAGAAACCTCATAAGAGAAATCGACGTGTCCCGGAGTGTCAATAAGATTCAGTATATACTTTTCGCCGTTACGTTCATACTCCATCTGTATGGCATGGCTCTTAATAGTTATACCACGTTCTTTTTCCAAATCCATATCGTCCAACATCTGTCCCTCTGTGATGTTGATGGTCTTTGTGTATTCCAACAATCTGTCTGCCAGGGTAGATTTACCGTGGTCAATGTGCGCTATTATGCAGAAATTTCTGATTTTTTCCATATTCTCTATAAACTTCTGCGAATTTACCACTCTTTTACGAATTGAGCAAAGTTTCAAACAGTTCTGCTGTCATTTTCTGTTTAATATGGTATAGTCTTGATTTTATTGCATTACCTGACCACCTGGTAATCACACTTATTTTATCATTTTTACACCCTAATACCGATAGTGCGCAATAGAGAAAATCATCTTCCGTCAAATCAACCACAGATAGTTCTGATACCATGTAGAATACCGTACTAAAACAAAATCCTATATCCTTTTTTATAGACTTTAAGATATTGCTCTTAAAATAACCACCATCAGTAAGATTCATTTCTGAAATAGGAGCACTTATATATTGATTAGAGTCTGTCAAAGCCATTTTACTTTTTGCTATGGCTATTTCATTGATCAAGTTTTCTATGGTACAGCAAACATTTTTATTTTTTCTTTCTATCTCTTTCCGAATGTTAGACCTACAGACATATATTATTGATATTGAAGCGACTATGCCTATTAGTAATATCAGACCACTATAAAGAAAAGACGCCTGTACGGGCAGTCTTGCTCCATCAACAGTAAACACCGGAGTTAGAAGCATCAACAACATCAGCAATGATACAAATAGTATCAGAGCAACAATTGCCACTCTTTTAATTGTTTTATACGTTTTCAAATTTTTCATAAAGCATCAAATATTTATAACACCACCTCTAAATATAGATTTAAACATAGATTTCTTATTATACAACGTCTTTTCCGATATATGCATCAAACGTAATATGATTTTGTTTGGTACGTCAAGCATTATTAAAGAAAAGAGCAAATAATCCTTTTCCGACAACCTAATGTTTCTGTATTTAGTATTTATAAAGTTATACAATTCGGCAGAAGTTTTGATAATTATGCTTTGAGTAACATCAATATTATCTATCTCATCATCCAAAATCAGTTTGTAAATAGCAGAAAAGACTCCATTATCGGTTAATCTACTTTTAATATCATCTATTATGAATTTAAGTTCTTCCCTATCTCTATCTCTTTTTAACATCTTATATAGACATAGTACAACTGACATCGACAATACGGCCATTATCATTATGATTATAAAGTAGATTTTAGCCAAATAAAAACCTCCAATACCTATATTTATGTAATGGTTATCATATTTCACCGTAGGCATAGGTATATGTAATATATCCTCTTTATGATTATTAATAATTCCAGCTGATTCAAAAATCAGATTACACCTTATGGTATCAGCAGATTGAAACATTATAACTGAATCTAGTTCTATCCCGTATGCCTTACGTATTTTGTAAATTGTTTCTCCATTAATTATCTTGGAGGAACTACTTATTAAGCTTATTCCATCATAAGGTTTAATAAGTTCCAGTGTAACATCTGTACAATCATTTTCATAATCTACATCTATAATTGAATATTTCATAGAATAATAACCCTCCGTAGATTCTGACGATGAACTACCTTTTATTTCAGGCACAATACCTACAAACAACAGATATATAATCAGCGTTAACAATATTGCTGATAGTAATGCAGACAGATAAAAAATCCTTTTCTTGTTCAACATAATTTGATATTTATTTTCGTTTTGTATTGCAAAGGACGATAAATTCAGTGGAGCGACAATAGAAAAACGGTAGCAAAACTATCCCTATTGCTGTTTTTGTGACAATTAACAATAAAAAAGTGTGACCGGAGTTTGCCAAAACTGACTTGCACCGGTCACACTGTTGTTTTGTTGTTCCAAGAAATTACTTCAATGCGTAGTAATTTTCAGTTTCACCTTCTGTAACGTTGATTTTGTCTTCTCTAAGCAACCAACCTAAACCAAGATAAAACTCTTTATCCTTCAACTTTGTTACTTTTTTGATTTCTTTCTGTGAAAGGGCATTTTTGCCTTCCAATGCACACCATATCTGGCCTGCATAAGTACCTACATTTTCTATAAACATCTTATTATCATTAAATTCGCTGCAAAGGTACAATTTTATAATGGAAGTATTATTATACAAAGCTGCATTTTTAACTCTTTTAACCTAAAATCAGTTTACTTATTAATAGTACATAAATATTCAGCAAAAATACGAGCAGCCTCTTCCACCATTTTTACGCAAGGTCTTTTCTTGTAATAATCAGGAGTCCTCTCTTCCGGTTTTGTATCGGTAAACTGTACAGTGATTTGTTCTGCAGGTTTTCTTAAACCCAACAGTTCTCCACATATTATAGAACCATTACGTTTTCTGAATTCCGCAGCCAGCTGTTGTACCACCTGATAGTTATACTCTTTACCCTTTGAATCTTTTGGATCTACAGTTCCGGTCTGCAAACCTGCCAAAATAAACATTCCCGATGCAGCACCGCATACTTCGCGCATTCTGCCTATACCGCCACCAAAAGATGCCGATATACGCAAAGCCTGTTCTTCTGTAAGGTCATATAAATCAGCAAAGGCAGCCGTAACTGCCTGTGCACAATTATATCCCTGTTTGAAGTTATCTACAGCACGCTGTATTCTATCTTCGTACATATCTGTCTTATTCAGGGCGCATATTGGTATAAACTACCTGAACATCATCGTCATCATCAAGACGCTCTACAATCTTATCAATTGTTTCACGCTGCTCAGGTGTTACATCCTTCAAATCGTTAGGAATGCGGGTAAATTCAGCTGCTTTAACTTCAAAACCATTCTCTTCAAGATACTTCTGAATAGCAGAATATGATTTTGGATCGCCATAAAGAACTACGGTATTTTCTTCTTCATCAATATCGTATTCGTCTTCTACTCCCAAATCGATAAGTTCAAGAATCAGGTCATCCATATCAACACCCTCTTTCTGAGCAATAGTAAACTGGCACTTGTGTGAGAACATAAAGTCCAAGCTACCGCTTGTACCCAATGTACCACCAAATTTGGTGAATACGCTACGTACATTTGCAACGGTACGGGTGGTATTATCAGTAAGAGTCTCTACATAAATAGCTATTCCGTGAGGACCATAACCTTCGTAGTTCATCTCCTTATAATCCTTCTGGTCTTTACCCATTGCGTTCTTTATAGCGCGCTCGATATTGTCTTTCGGCATATTTTCGTGTTTTGCAGTAGCAATAATAGCACGCAATGCCGAATTGTTGTCCGGATCAGGACCACCTGCCTTAACAGCAATTGAAATCTGTTTTCCAATACGGGTAAATGTCTTTGCCATATTACCCCAACGTTTCATTTTTCTGGCCTTTCTAAATTCAAAAGCTCTTCCCATAGTCTATATCTTTTTTAAATTATTATCTAAGTTTTGCGTCAAGTTTATCCTGCAATGCCTGAATAAGTTTGTTCATAACCTTTTCAATCATCACATCATTCAAAGTCTGGGTCTCATCCTGAAGCATAAAGCTTACAGCATAACTCTTCTTACCTGCTTCCAGATTCTTACCTTCGTAAACATCAAACAAAGCAACATCTTTCAGCAGTTTACCGCCTACCTGATATGCTATCTTCTCTATCTCTGCAAACTGAATCTGTTTGTCTATCAGCAGAGCCAGGTCACGACGTACAGAAGGATATTTTGGCAACTCTGTATAGCCCACCTTAACCTTACGTGTAGCCTTTAGCAATTCATCCCAACAAACATCTGCATAATATACAGGAGCTGTCAAATCGAACATTGCAGCAATCTTGTTGTTCACCACACCAATTAATGCCAATGTTTTACCACCTCTGGTCTTATATTCCAAAGCCGATGAGAATAGTTCGTTTTCCGATTCTGCCACTACTACCGCATCTTTCTTCAGTCCAAGACGGGTAAATATATTCAACAGATAAGATTTCAGTTCAAAAGCAGAACTCTTTTCGTCCTGATGTGCCCAAGAAGACTCTACTCTGTAACCGGTAATCCACATTCCCAGATGATTATCTTCACTATATGCCTTCAATGGATTCTGTGCTGTACCATCTTCTGCAGGAACTGCAAGTGCTTCTCTACGTTTTGCATCAAAATAGTAGCACTTACCAAATTCAAAGAAGCGCAGATTTGCATTCTGACGACGCACATTTCTTGAAAGACTCTCCAATCCGCCAAAGAGCAACGAAGCTCTCAATACATTCAAATCTGAACTAAGCGGATTCATCAATCTTACCAAACGTTCCGGATTATAAGTTTCCAGACCGTCATAATAAGCAGCCTTAGTCAAAGAGTTGTTCAATATCTCGTTAAAGCCACAGCCAACCAACTGTTCCGATACCAAATCTTGCAATTTATGAGAACGATCTACCTCTCCCTGAACTGTCAGGCTGGACTGAACTGACTTACCAAATTCAATATTGTTATAACCGTAAATTCTCAGTATCTCTTCTACAACATCGCAAGGACGCTGAACATCTACTCTGAACGGAGGAACAAGCAGTGACAAACCATCGGCTGTTTCTGCAACAATTTTCATTCCGAGATTTGTTACTATGCTCTTAATTACATCAGTAGGAATCTCTTTACCTATCAATGAATTTGCATACTGATAGTTGAATTCCACCTTAAAGCTCTCTATAGGCTGAGGATACAAATCTTTAATCTCCATAGAAATAGTACCTCCTGCCAACTCCTTTATAAGCATTGCAGCCTGTTTCAAAGCATATACAACACCATTAGGGTCTATACCACGTTCAAAACGGAAAGAGGCATCGGTGCTAAGCTGATGTCTGCGTGCACATTTTCTAACCCAGGTTGGATTAAAATATGCACTCTCCAGGAATACATTCTTTGTATTTTCTGAAATTCCGGATTTTTGACCGCCAAATACACCTGCTATACACATAGGTTCATTGGCATTGCAAATCATCAGGTCTCTATCAGATAGTTTTCTCTCCTGACCATCCAAAGTAACAAACGGTGTACCTTCCGGCATTGTCTTTACTATAACCTTGCCACCTTCAATCATATCTGCATCAAAGCTATGCAGAGGCTGACCGTATGCATGAAGAATATAGTTTGTTATGTCAACAACGTTGTTGATAGGATTCAAGCCTATAGCCACCATCTTGTTTTTCAACCATTCAGGGCTTTCGCTTATGGTTACGCCTTTAATAGTTACACCGGCATATCTTGGGCAAGCTTCAGTATTCTCTACTTCAATATCTATCTGCAAATCATTGTTATCTACAGCAAAAGCAATATCTGACGGACGGTTTAACGATGTCTGATAACCGTTCTGTACCAACCAAGCATAAAAATCTCTTGCCACACCCCAATGTGAACAAGCATCAGCATGGTTTGGAGTAATATCCACCTCAATTACATAATCAGATTCAAGTTTGAAATATTCGGCAGCAGGAGTTCCCGGAACTGCATCTTCCGGAAGGACCATAATACCATCGTGGTTGTCGCTCAGGCCCAACTCTTTTTCTGAGCACAACATTCCCTGAGATGCTACACCACGCAGTTTAGATGGTTTGATGGTAAAACATTCATCACCATCATATATTTTTGCACCAATTGTAGCCACAGCCACCTTCTGACCTGCAGCAACATTTGGAGCACCGCAAACTATCTGAACAGGCTCCTGACCATTACCTTCATCTACTGTAGTTACATGGAGGTGGTCCGAATTAGGATGCTCTTCACAGGTAAGTACCTGACCTATCACAATACCTTTCAATCCACCTTTAACAGATTGAACCTCTTCTACTGCACCCACTTCCAAACCTATGGAAGTCAATGCTTCTGCTACCTCTTCCGGAGTAAGATTAAAATCCACATACTCCTTTAACCATTTGTATGAAATATTCATTTTTACGCTTTTCGTCTATGAACCGCAAAATTACAAAAATAATCCATACACCTTATAAAAAAGATGACTTTCGCTTCAATAAAAAACGAAAGTCATATATAATTTTTCTTATAGACAAATTAAATCAGGTCGCGCTGACGACAGAATATGCCCGGAAAGTGTTCTTCCACGTTTGCTACCGGCTTACTGAAAATACCATAAATAGCAGAACCTGAACCAGACATAGATGCATATTCAGCACCTAATTCATACATTTTATCTTTCAGCTGCTGCAACTGCGGATAATTTGCAAACACGCTCTTTTCAAAATCGTTCACTATTAAATCTTTCCATTCAGAAACAGGACGTTTAATTGCATCTCTCAATGAGATTTGCGGTTTTGCAGGAGCAACGCCTGCGTACGCTTGGGCAGTGCTGACAAAAATATCAGGTTTTACTATCACTATAGAATAGCCTTGCAACGACATATCCACAGGAGTAAGAATCTCTCCCCTACCCGTTGCAAAAGCAGGTTTGTTGCGAATAAAGAAAGCACAATCTGAACCAAGCTGAGCCGCATATCGTTCCATACAACGGTTCTTCATTTTTAATCCAAAACGTTTATTCAGCAATGCTATCATCTGAGCAGCATCTGACGATCCACCACCCAATCCTGCACCGGACGGAATATGTTTATACAGATGTATTATCACCGGCGGGATATCAAAATCCTCGGCCAGCAATCTATATGCTTTAACCACCAGATTATCGGCAGGATTACCCTCTATGGCATCGCCCAACAGATGGAGTTCATACGAATCTTCTGTAAAAACCTCATCGTTCTGAAATTTACTCTCCGTTTTCAAATTCAAAAGACTGCCTGCTTCCAACTTCTTCTTTATAAATCCGGTATCTAACGGTTTCTTTAAAGTAACCTCCAATGCATCTTGCAGATTTACAGGAAAAAACAGTGTTTCAATATCGTGGTAGCCATCCGGACGCTTTGCCACAATATTCAAACCGATATTAATTTTGGCATTTGGGAAAGTAATCATAATTATGCTATTCTGAATTTTTCAGTAAAGTTAAGTCTTTTACACGAAAAACAGAGCTCACAAGAGACCTTTTTTTTATCTGTTAATAATTGGTTGATAACAACAATACATTTTACTATTCCTCAAAAGACAAAAAGAATAACTTTGCAAAAAAATAAAATACAGGTAATGGCACAGAGTACACGTAGCAAACAGACAAAACAGACAGAAAATATAGTTCTGAACCACTTACAGCCACAGGCATTAGAACTGGAAGAGGCTGTATTGGGAGCTTTGATGATAGAACAGGATGCTTATATAGAAGTAAGTGACATACTGAAAGCAGAATCGTTCTATGACCACAGACACAGAGTAATATATTCTGCTGTAACATCGTTGTACATAAGCCA
>JAEIGA010015586.1_pt1 | contig 11567 bp, 7 predicted proteins | sample 9270691 | NCBI WGS metagenome assembly JAEIGA01 (sample SAMN17057246, study PRJNA624740) | gut metagenome | biome: biome; isolation source: fecal sample | host: Bos grunniens | place: China: Xizang | collected 2019
ATAATTTTAAAACAAGTTTCCAAATCCAAATCCTTAGGAACTACATTTTCGGGAATCTTATAATTCTTCTTCTGATAAGCAATGTAAGGGCCATAACGACCATTTAGCACCTGAAGTTCAGGCTCTTCTGCATAAGACTTGATAACCTTGTTTTCGGTAGCCTCCCGCTTCGTTTGAATCAACTCAATAGCTTCTTCCAAAGAAACTTCCATCGGGTCAGTTCCCTTCGGGATAGAAACAAAAGCATTGTTATGACGAATATAAGGTCCGAAACGACCAACACCTACTACCACAACCTTATCTTCGAAATCACCCAAAGTTCTTGGCAATTTAAACGAATCCAAAGCCTCTTCCAACGTAATGGTTTCCATAGAAAATCCCTTTGCCAATTGAGCGAAACGTGGTTTTTCTTCATCCTCCGCACTACCAATCTGAATAACCGGGCCGTAACGGCCAATCTTTACAGAAACAGGCTTGCCGCTAACAGGATCTGTACCCAAGATGCGTTCGCCCACCTTGTGTTCACTCTTGATGTTCATGGTCTTGTCTACCAACGGATGGAAATCCTTGTAAAAGTTTTCCATCAAACCAGTCCATTCCTTATTTCCTTCGGCCACTTCGTCGAATTCCTTTTCTACATTCGCCGTAAAGTTGTAATCCATGATTTCCGGGAAATAAGCCATCAAGAAATCATTTACCACTGTACCCACATCGGTAGGAATCAACTTGGCCTTTTCGTTACCGGTAACTTCTGTTTTGGTAGCTTCGGTTATTTTATTGCCTTTCAACTTCAATGTTTCATACGAACGCTTCACGCCTTCCTTGTTTCCTTTTTCCACATAACCTCTCTGTTGAACGGTAGAGATCGTTGGTGCATAGGTAGACGGGCGTCCGATACCCAACTCTTCCAATTTACGGACCAAGCTAGCTTCGGTATAACGAAGCGGACAAGTTGAGAAACGTTCAGTTGCCAAAATTTCCACTTTATCGAGTGATTGACCGACCGACATTGGAGGCAACAAACGGCTTTCGTCTTCTTGTTCATTATCATCGTCGAACGATTCCTTATATACTCGCAAGAAACCATCAAAAGTTACCACTTCACCGGTAGCAACAAATGTTTCGTTACTCTTGCTTATAGAGATAGTTACGGTAGTCTTCTCTATTTCAGCATCCGCCATCTGCGAAGCGATGGTACGCTTCCAAATCAATTCGTAAAGTTTCTGTTCTTGAGCCGAACCCGAAATCTTTTCATTACTCATATAAGTAGGACGGATAGCTTCGTGCGCTTCTTGTGCTCCCTTGCTCTTGGTAGCAAACTGACGAGTCTTGATGTATTGTTCACCCATCAACGAGGCAATGGTTTCACGGCTGGTGCCCAACGCCAAATCAGAAAGGTTTACCGAGTCGGTACGCATGTATGTAATCTGTCCGTTTTCATACAAATGCTGAGCCACCACCATCGTTTGTGACACTGAAAAACCTAGTTTGCGGGCAGCTTCCTGTTGCAATGTAGATGTAGTAAAAGGAGGAGCAGGCGACTTCTTAGATGGACGAGTAACCACATCCGTAATGCTGAATTCAGCATCCTTACAAGTTTCCAAGAATGCATACGCTTCTTCTTTCGTCTTGAAACGCTTGCCTAATTCCGCCTTCACTTCTGTTTTATCGCCTTCAGCATTCGGCACATTGAATACGGCAGTTATGCGGTAAGAAGATTCGCTGACAAAAGTATTCACTTCGCGTTCGCGTTCTACAATCAGGCGAACAGCCACCGATTGTACACGACCAGCCGAAAGGGCAGGTTTTACCTTACGCCAAAGCACAGGCGAAAGTTCGAAACCCACGATGCGGTCCAACACACGTCGTGCCTGCTGAGCATTCACCAAATTCACATCGATATCACGAGGATTTTGGATAGCCTTCTGAATGGCTGTCTTGGTAATTTCGTGAAACACGATACGTTTTGTTCTTTCCGGGTCTAACCCAAGCACTTCGAACAAATGCCAAGAAATGGCTTCCCCCTCGCGGTCCTCATCGGATGCGAGCCATACCATGTCTGCTTTCTTAGCTTCAGCTTTCAGCTCTTTTACCAATTTTTTCTTGTCTTCCGGTATTTCGTAAGTAGGTCGGTAGCCATTAGCCACATCAATACTGAATTCTTTCTTCTTCAAATCGCGGATATGACCGTAACTTGACAAGACTTTATACTCAGCTCCCAAAAACTTTTCAATGGTTTTAGCTTTGGCAGGAGACTCTACTATAACTAGGTTTTTCTGCATATCTTTTTAATTTGGGGGCAAAAGTAGAAAAAAAAGCAGAATCACACCTATATAATAAGGTATGTTTCTGCTTTTTTTCTTAAATTTTCCTAAATCGAAGTCTTCCCGTTAGAATCGGAGCGACACTCCCGCCAAAACATTCATGCCTTGTGCCGGATAAGCATCCATTCTGAAATAGTCTTTATTCAACAAATTATGAAGACGTGCATACACTTGTACATTATCCAACAATTCATAAGTTGCACCTGCATGCAAGTCGCTAATCGGACTAACCAAACCTTTATAACGTTTCACATAATCATAACCAGCATTTACCTTCAAACCCTCCAACACTTTGAAGTCTACATTTACACTCAATTCCATTTCCGGTTTCAATGCCAAAGCTACCGTTTCGTCTACTTGCAATGCACGAGTATCTTCCCACTCCCACTTGTAGTAAGTACCCTTCAACGACAAGCCAAACATATCTTTATAGTCGTATTTCAACTCCAGACCACCATAAGCCGCCTTTGTCTTTCCTTGTCTAAATTTTGCATATTGTCTAGGATACGGCGTATCTAAACTGAAGCACAAGTCATCCTCACGAACTAGATAACCGCCAGTCAAGTTAAACCAAAATCCATTCATTGGAGAAGCCATCAAACCAGCAGAAGCATCAAACAATACATAGGTAGGATTCAAAAATATTGAATGCCATCCCCAATATGGAGTCAAGTCTGTCAATTCATAGAAACTGCGGTTTTCACGTCCACCTACAGCTTTGGCATAAAGCACATAGCTTTCCGAGAAGACATATTCCAAGTTCACATCCGGAGCAAACTTGACCTTATCCTGAACGCCACTCCACCAATCAATATGCCCACCTAAACGAATACGGAATACATCTCCTTGCTTATTGAAATACGGATTCAATTCCAACGAGGTGGCATCCACCATATCTTTCGGAGAATACAAGTAGTTCTTGAAATCGAACTTCAATCCAAAACTTTGCTCATCGAATACTTTCCAAATATTCCCTTTCAAATAGAAATTCTTCTCATTTTCTACCTCCATAATACTTGGATATTTTTGACTAAAATATTCCAAGCCCACTTCTCCCTGATATTGAACAGCCAATTCCTTGTCGGTAGAAGCTACACCTAAATAAACATTTCCTAAGGTTTGATGTTGTCTATCGCCTGCTTCAGTGTATTTTTCCAATGAATTCCACATATAATTAAACACTTGCGAACGATAACTTCCACCTAACAAGAAATCGAACTTATTGAAGGCATGTCTATAATCCAAACCAAGCTTGGTATTATATAGACGAGAGTTCCAATCCTCGCCAGCCCTATTCTTCAAGTCTCCATTCCAACCATCTACCGAAACAGCCAAATTCAACCGGTCTTTCGGAGTCATATCCCATAAATAACCAGCCTTCACATCCACATTTCCAATGTTGCCATATCCAGCACGTAGATATCCTCGGTATGCCTTATCCGTTTCCCATTCACGAACCACCGGCGACATAGCTTGATAGCTCCACGAAGAAACCGGACGCAACGAAGTAGCATAATCGATGTTCTTCTTCGCAGCCTTTGGTTCTTCTATCTTCGGCATCACATTAATTTTCGACGCGTCCATCACTGTTGGATTATACTCATTTTCAACAATAACGGTACGATTCATGGTCGTATCTTGCTGAGCAAAAGCAGTTATCCATGAAAACAGACACATACTTGCAACAATCGCTATTTTTCTCATTTTTCTATATTTAAGTTTGATTTATTCCTTTAAAGCTTCTAGACGACTTTCTATCATACCTGCAATGTCATCTTCAGCTTGGTAATTTTGCTTCAAAGACAACAAATACTGACGAGCATCCAATTTACGTCCCATCTTGCTATATACATCCGAGAGCAATACAAAACCTCTGGCCAACCAATATACATGAGGGGTACTTACATTGATATAATCCAACAACTCAGCCTCCGCTTCTGCATACTTGCCGGCATCGTAATAGGCTTGCGCCAACTGGTATTTTGCCTCTGCACCATAAACATTACGTGTATCAGCAGACAAAGTCTTCCAATCGTTCATCGCTTCCGATTGTTGTCCGATTGCCACCAATGCCTTGGCCCGATAATAAAGAGCCTCATTCAAGACTTCTGGAGACACCTTGGCTTCGGTAATGATAGCGGTTGACGCAAAGATTATTTCTTCAGTATTACCCATCATGGCCGCACTTCTTAGCATACCTGTTTCAGCCAGTTGGCGACGTTCTGACGACGCTGTCTGTTCGCGCAAACGTTTGTAATGCTCCAATGCTTTATCGTAATCTTTACTTACATAAGCCATTTCAGCACTCATAACTCTTGCATCTTCTGAATATTTGTTGGCAGGATACTCCAACACTTTATTCAAGCAAGCCATTGCCTGCTCATAGTTTTTCTGATTGTATTCTATCAAACCTACAAAGTAATTGGCATTCAGGCTAAATGCTCCTTCCGGGAAAGTTTGCAAATATCGCATAAAGCTTTCCTTGGCTTGGTTGGTATCTCCACGCATATAAACTCTTTCAGCCGCTACATAAGTCAAGGAGTCGCGTTCATTAATATCAAAATTCACGCCACCCGAAATGGTTGAAGCATAATTTGCATACTCATCCACTCGATTCAAATCGATATAGATAGATTTCAAGTCTCTTTGTGCCAAACGGGCTTCTTCGCTACCCGGATAGTTCTTTATCACAGCTTGATAAGCAGCTATTGCCTCGTCGAACTTATCGTCCTGGTAATATAACAAACCTATTTCATTGGCGGCTTTGCGTGCATTGTAACTTTCAGGGAAGTTTTTCACCAACATTTGATAACGGCCAATGGCATTGGCATTGTCTTCCAATTGTACGAAAGAACGTCCTTGCTCATACAAGGCGTCGTCAATGTATTGCGACTTAGGATAGTCTGTAATCAATTTGTTCAGCAACTGAATTTTTCCGGTATAGTCTTTCTGTAGACCTTTTACAAAAGCTTCCTGATAGATGGAATAATCACCCAATGCTGGTTCGGTTTCAACCGCCTTGGCATAACTTTTGCGGGCAGCATCAAAATCCCGGACATAGAAATGACAGTCACCCATACGGTTATAAGCATCAGCTTGTATCTGAGGATGATTCTTTCCTCCACGCTTCACATATTGTGAGAACCAATTCAGTGCATCGCCATAACGTTTCTGCTTGAATTCCGTATAACCTAAATTATACAAAGCCAAACCATATTCATCAGCCGAGCGGTCGGTAGCATACTTCAAGTATTGCTTCAAATCTTTACCTGCCTCCACGTATTTTTCCAATCGATAATTTGCTTCTCCTCGCCAATAGTATGCACCGGCTTTCGTCAACGCATTGTATTGACCGAATTTTAACGATTCATCCAAATAGTTTATGGCTTCAGGAAATTGGGCATTCGCGAAGGCCTGTGTACCTAAACGGAAAAGGATATTTTGTTTAGCCTCAAGGATACGCGCCCCCGGCTGACGGATTTTTTCGATAGACCCCAAAGCGGCCTCATAACTTCGAGTATTCATGTATACCTCCACCAAGTAGTCGTCTACCTTCTCTGCATAAACGGAATTCGGGAATTCATTCAAGAAACGTTCAAAAACATGAACCGACTCAGCAAAAGGAGAATAAGACGTTTCGTGAATACAAAGGGCGTAGTTATACAAAGCCTGTTCCTTGACCGTCAAATCATAATCTCCCAAAGACGCTTGTTCGAAAGCCATACGGGCTTGATTGCGTTCTTTCAGATTCAAATAAGCAAGTCCCATATGCAGATAGGCATTCTGTGACAAAGCATCTTCGGTTACCGTAACCTTGCCCAATGCTTCCACCGCCTTCGAATACGATTCAGCATGATAGTGGCTCATACCCAATTCATACAAAGCCTTTCTTTGCGGAGAGCCAGCCGAAGCCACATAAGCCTCTAAAGAAGTTATAGCATCGAGGTAATTCTGCAAGCCATAACGCGCTTCTCCTTGTATACGAAGCATTTCGGCCTCATCCTTATGTCCTGCATAATGCTGCAAGAACTCAGTTGCCACCTTGTCTGCTTCGCGGTAATCCTTTCGGAGCAAACAGATTTCGCCCATATAGTAAGGCACCAACGTTGCATAGGTTTTGTCTTTCTGCAAAGAAGCAAACGCTTCCAGTGCTTTGTCGTAACGCTTTTCTACATAGTCCATATAGCCTAAGTTGAAAGTAGCGTCAGCCGAATGCGTCTTGCTAACTTCCTGCAACATGGTAAACCAAACCTTAGCCTCTTTCAAGTCTCCTGTTTTCAGATAAGCCGTTGCCATCTTACAAACCGATTCATCACGCTCTTTATCGGGCAACGCTTCCAAATCACAGACTTTAAATACCTCCAAAGCCTCAGGATAACGTTCTTCATTTACATAGGCCGAAGCAATCATCGACTTTACCCGATTGGCATGGCGCGAATCCGGATACTGTTTCAAGTAAGCCTTCAACAATTCTACACTATTTTCAGACTTCAATTCGTATTCACGACATACACGGGCATACTCTTTATCACCGGAAACATCTTTCGTTCCCACCTGTTGAGCCACACCTTGCAATACGGACAAAGCCATGCAGAGTACCAACCCAATGACACTTTTCTTCATCTTATTTTCTTTTCTCATTGATAAACCGTCTGACACCTTCGCGCACCGAATCAAGGCCAAAGTCGTCAGGACATATTTCTTCTAAAGGCATCCAAAAGGAATCGGCTACATCATCCATTGCCTGCAAACCGGATTCTTCCTTCACACGGCACTCAAAGAACTGATCGAGTGTATGCACCAAGAATCCCGAATAAAGATACGTGTTTGGCAAAGAAAACCGATAGACAGCTTCCGTTACTTCCAGTCCTGTTTCTTCCAGAACCTCGCGTGCCACTCCTTCCTCGCCTGTTTCGAATCGGTCAATAAAACCACCTGCCAAATCCAACGTCCCTTTTTGAGGTTCTTTGGCTCGCCGGCAAACCAGCAATTCGTTCTTGCTGTTCAGAATGAATGCTACAGTAGCGGCACTCGAATTAAAATAATACTCAAAGCCACAATCAGCACAACGCTTCGACTTTTCATTATGAATCCGAAAAGCCGATGAGCCACACTTGGGGCAAAACTGAAATTGTTCCAACGGATGCATTTATCCTTTTATATTTAATTAAGGTACAAAGATAGTAATACCCATTAAAAACCCAACAAGCTTACGGCATTAATTTTGTAGAAACTGGCACACAAGCATCCAGCCTACTAAAAATATCAAGAACATCGACTTATACGAAATCCAATAGACATCCAACAAACTAAAATTTCAATTTTATATGCATTTTATCATTATTTCACTGAATTTTCTTTCAAAAAAGCATTGAATTACAAAACTAACACGTATATTTGCTTGCAGAATGATAAACAACTAAAACAATAAAGAAATGGAGAAAATAGATAACCTCGACAAACAAATTCTTGAAATCATCTCACAGAATGCCCGCATTCCTTTTAAGGATGTTGCTGCTCAGTGTGGAGTTTCGCGTGCCGCCATCCACCAACGCGTACAGCGACTTATCGACATGGGTGTTATTATCGGTTCCGGATACCACGTTAACCCCAAGAGCTTGGGTTACAGTACTTGTACATATGTCGGCATCAAGCTCGAGAAAGGTTCTATGTACAAATCCGTAGTAGCCGAATTGAAGAAAATTCCAGAAATTGTAGAGTGCCATTTTACAACCGGAAACTACACCATGCTTACTAAATTATACTCTCGCGACAACGAACATTTGATGGATTTGTTGAACTCTAAGATTCAAGAAATTCCTGGCGTTACCGCAACAGAAACGTTGATTTCGCTGGAACAAAGTATCAAGAAAGAAATTCCTATCCGTTCTGTAGAATGAGTTGGCTAACGGAATATCATTTAGGCGGGTTAGTTATCGGAATAAGTACATTCCTGATTATCGGACTCTTCCATCCCGTCGTCATCAAGGCTGAATACTACTGGGGCACTCGTTGCTGGTGGATTTTCTTGATATTGGGTATCATGGGCATTGCAGGTTCATTGCTGATAAACGACTTGCTGGTTTCCTCTTTATTAGGTGTATTTTCCTTTTCTTCGTTTTGGACGATCAAGGAAGTGTTCGACCAGCGGAAACGAGTTCTAAAAGGCTGGTTCCCAATGAATCCTAAACGGAAACACGAATATTTATAAAACAAAAAGAGGATGTGCAATGCACATCCTCTTTTGCTATTATTCCGGTTGATAAACCTGTAATTTCAAATCTCCTCGTAAAGCCCCCAGCGCATTGTAAGCCAGCGAACCCATTTCGTCTTCTCCCGGCATCAGCACCACCGGTGCCAAATAGTCTATCCAGCTTTTCAATACACCCACACAATAAGCACTATGAGCAATGCCACCTGTTACGATAATGGCATCCGCTTGGCCACGCAAAGCCACATAGCGGGAACCCACTTCCTTACCTACACCATAAAGCATAGCATCGAGTACACCCTTGTAAGGTTCATCGCCCGCTTCGGCTTTGGCTGCTATCACACGCATATCTGTTTCTCCTAAATGTGCAGTCAAACCACCCTTACCATTCAACATTTTCTTCACCTGACGCAATTCATACTTCCCACTGAAGCAAAGTTCCGCAAACTGACCGGCAGGGATCGTACCCGCACGTTCAGGGCTAAAAGGGCCGTCTCCATCCAAAGCATTATTAACATCTACTACCTGTCCTTTGCGGTGAGCACCTACCGAAATACCTCCACCCAGATGCACAACAATCAAGTTCAAGTCTTCATAACGTTTGCCAATAGAAGCTGCATACTTGCGAGAAACCGCCTTGCTGTTCAATGCATGGAAGATAGAAATACGCTCTATGCCTGGAATACCTGTCAACTTGGCTTCCTGCATCCGCTCGTCTACCACAACAGGGTCGGCTATATACGATGGGCATCCACATGTACGGCTTATTTCATCTGCAATCAAAGCTCCCAAATTACTGGCGTGCTCCATCTGTGCATGTACCAAATCATGCTTCATACGTTCGTTTACCGCATATACCCCACCCGGTGTAGGTTTCAACAAACCGCCACGGGCAATCACGGCATCAAAGGCCACCGGAATACCATCTTCTGCCAACGATTTCAAAATAAAATCCTTTCGGTATTCATACTGTTCGATAATGCGTTGGAAAGAAGCGGTTTCCTCTACCGGATGATGAACACTTTTGGCCCAAACCGGTTGCTCATCTTCGTACACTGCCAACTTGGTAGAAGTAGAGCCTGGATTAATCACAAGTATCTTCATGTTATTTGTTCTTTATTTCACTACATACACAAGCCAATGCCAAACTATAGAACTTCGAGTTACCCGAATCGGCACGCGAAGGCACCACTACCGGCGCCGTAGTTCCTTGCAACATACCTGCCATGTTTGCATCGCCAAACAACGACAGTGTCTTATAGAAAGTATTTCCCGATTCAATGTTCGGGAAAATCAACATATCAGCATGGCCTACTACCGGCGAGCTGATACCTTTCACTTCCCCACTATGTGCATCACAAGCAGTTTTAGCATCCATCGGGCCATCCAGATACATATCCCCATACGCTCCAGCCTCAGCACGTTCTTTCAAAGCTACATAGTCCAAGGTATGCGGGAACTTCTCGTTTACCTTTTCCGTACAGTGAATCAGCGCAACACGTGGAGTTTCGATACCCATCTGTCTACACACGGCCACATTGTAGCGTATCATGGCATCGAACTGTTCTAAAGTTGGACGTGGAATCACCGCAGCATCCGAGAAGAACAGCAATTTATTGTAGGTAGGGATTTGGGCTGCGGTAATGTGACTCAACACATTTCCCTTAGGTAAAAGCCCATGTTCCTTATTCAGTACCGCACGAAGCAAATTATCCGTATTGATAATCCCTTTCATCAATACATCGGCGTGTCCTTCCTTTACCAGCAACACCCCTTCTTGGGCAGCCTTATCCGGACTGCTGGCTTCGAATACACGCACATGGTCGGGATATTGGTTCCGAATATACTCGGCATTTAACAAATGAGGAGTATCTGCCACCAATAGAAAATCCGCAAACCCCTCACGCAAACTACGAATAATGACATATTCCGTATGAGGGTCGTTCGGACAAACCACCACCACTCTTTTCCGCTCTTTCAAAGCACGCAAACGACTTACTAAACTAGAGAAATCCTGTATCGGTTCCATTGACATTAGATTTTCAGCAAATATGCAAAAATTATCTGGATTTATCCCTATCTTTGTTCAAGTTTATTTTAACGATTCAACCATGAAAAGAATTCCCTCTTTTGATATTACAACCGATTATCACCAGTTTCATCAGCAGTTGCCATCCCAGCAAACTGCACCGATGATTGGTCTTACCGGGAATTACAACGACAGCAACTGCACGTTGGCCGAAGGTTACTACCAATCAATCCTTCAGGCAGGCGGCATACCGGTCATCATTCCACCTTACGACGATGCCGATTTGTTGGCTCAAACATTGGATCAGCTGGACGGTATTCTGCTTACCGGCGGTGGCGACATCAATCCACTATTTCTAGGCGAAGAACCTATCCGTGAGCTCCACAGCATCAACCCCCGACGCGACCGTCAGGAACTGTTGCTTACCCGTTTAGCCGCCGACCGCCAGCTCCCAATCTTAGGAATCTGTCGTGGTGTACAAGTCATGAACGCAGCATTCGAAGGCGCCCTTTACCAAGATATCCATGTACAGATGGAAGGAACCCGCATCAAACACAGCCAGGAGTTAGACCGAAGCTATGCCTCGCACACTGTACAGATAGCACCAGATACTCTTCTATACAGTTTGTTTCAAACTGAAACATTGGCTGTAAATTCCTTCCACCACCAAGCTATTCAAGCACCCGCTCCCGGTTTCCGAGTATGCGCACAAGCTCCAGACGGTGTGATTGAAGCCATCGAATCTACTGAATTCAAATCGATGTTGGGCGTACAATGGCATCCCGAATGTTTTATCCTGAACGGCAATCCATGCATGATGCCACTATTCGGATGGTTGGTTCAAGAAGCAAGTTCGTTCAAGACAGCCAAACGTTTGCACAACCGCATACTGACGCTCGATTCGCATTGCGACACACCGATGTTTTTCGGCCATTCCATCGACTTTTCCACACGCGACCCTCAAATTCTGGTCGACCTGCACAAGATGAAGGAAGGCCGTTTG
>JAEIGA010015587.1_pt1 | contig 11566 bp, 12 predicted proteins | sample 9270691 | NCBI WGS metagenome assembly JAEIGA01 (sample SAMN17057246, study PRJNA624740) | gut metagenome | biome: biome; isolation source: fecal sample | host: Bos grunniens | place: China: Xizang | collected 2019
ATTACGCCTGATGTGGCGACCATCTGCACAGGCATGGCAGCATCTATGGGCAGCGTCCTTCTTGCTGCCGGAGCTCCAGGCAAGAGATCGGCTCTTCCACACTCAAGAGTGATGATCCATCAGCCGCTTGGCGGTGCCCGCGGCCAGGCATCTGACATCCTCATCGCGGCCGAGGAGATCCGCAAGACCCGTGACGAGCTCTGCTCGATCCTTGCGGATCATAGCGGCCAGCCGGTGGGGAAGATTCTTGCTGATGCAGACAGAGATTTCTGGATGACATCTCAGGAAGCGCTTGAGTACGGTATGATTGACAATATCCTTACCGGCAAGAAAAGGGCGTAACATTCTCTTGAGGAGAAGGTATATGAGTGGTAACGAAAAGAAGAATGAACATGACAGATACAATCAAGAACACATTGGCATCCGCCCTTGATTTCATAGCTAGTGAAATCGACAGTACCTCATTGGACACGTTCCTTGAGGCGAATCACCAGGACTGCAAGTACATCTGTGAGACTCTCCAGCTCACTCCCCTTCAGGCTGCACTCTTCGCGACTATTCTGGAGAAGTCAGGCGATGACTTGGCGACAACTAGAGAGTTAGTATCAACTCTTAAGGTGAGCAAGATTAGATTCCTCGGATTCAAGAAGGAGATTGATGAACTCACAAAGAAGAGACTTGTCGTAGCCAGACAGAAACGCAGCGGCAGCATGGGATACCGTGTCAGCCAGTCTGTCGTGAAGGCTATCCAGTATGATTCAGCCATAGAGCCGGAAAGATTGGATGGACTCTCTACCAGAACCATCTTCAATAGGTTTCATGGCATCTTCGCTGACTTGGCCAACGGAGTCAGCTCATCTGAGATTGCTCTCCAGGAGATCTTCGACATCATGAACAACAATCCCGAGAACAGGTTTGTCGAGGCATCCATGAGACTCGGCATGCATGGACTCGGCTCGCCGGAGGAGACCGTCATGATATTCTACATGCTCCACAGAATCGTGTCGTTCAACGACAATGAGTTCACTACAGAGGAGCTCTCCAGACTCTTCGATGATCCTATGGGGCTCAATGACTTCATCTATGACGCCATGCGTAAGGGTGAGAGCTCGCTTCAGTCCAAGGGACTCATCGAGTTCCACTGCGAGGACGGATTAGAGAATAGGGAGGCCTTTCAGGTCCCTCAGGCAATCCAGGATGAACTCTTTGTGGATCTCGTTGCCAAGGGCGCTCAGTCAAAGGTGAACATCCCTAAGGATGAGCTCATCTGCCATGACGACATCCGTCTCAAGAAGATGTTCTACAATGAGCTTGAAGCTGAGCAGGTGAAAAGTCTCACTGAGCTCCTCGGAGCGGAAAAGTTCGCCCAGGTGCAGGACCGACTTCGTGAAAAAGGACTCCGCAGTGGCTTCTGTTGCCTTTTCTATGGTCCTGCCGGAACTGGCAAGACCGAGACGGTGATGCAGATTGCCAAGGAGACTGGCCGAGACATCTTCATCGTGGACATGAGCAGGCTCAAGAGCAAGTGGGTCGGTGACTCCGAGAAGAACATCAAGCAGCTGTTCAGGACCTATAAGAACATCGCGAAGGAGAGCGAGCTTGCTCCTATCCTCCTCTTCAACGAGGCCGATGCCATCTTCGGCAAGCGAATCCGCGAGGAGAGCAGCACCGATAAGATGAACAATGCCATCCAGAACATCATCCTCCAGGAGATGGAGACTTTGGATGGAATCATGATTGCCACGACCAACCTTACCGAGAACTTCGACTCGGCGTTCGAGAGACGATTCCTCTATAAGATCCTCTTCAAGACACCTGAGACCGGCGTCAAGGCCAAGATCTGGAAGTCCATGGTAGATGAACTCTCCGATGATGAGGCGACAAGGTTGGCTTCCGACTATGGATTCACCGGTGGTCAGATTGAGAACATCTCACGTAAGCTTGATGTGGATTATATCCTCTCCGGCAGGACTCCTGACATGGAGAAGATTCTTTCCCTCTGCAATGCTGAGAGTATCCACAAGACTACTGCCAGCAAGAGAATAGGATTCTAGTAGATAATATTCATGGATCAGTCTGAAATCAGGGAACGGATAGAAAGAGCTCATCGCAAGGCTGCGTATGAGCTCAAGGACTATCTGGAAGAGTTCATGACAGAAGATCCGGATTTCTCACGATCGAAGGAATATTACTGCAAGTGCTTCATCAGTGAACTTTACGTTAATTCAGCTGGCGTGAAGGATTATGACAGAGACGATCTTAGCGATTTGATGCCATGCGCACTAAGTGAGTTCGAGAAGTTAAACGAGCATGTGAATGATGTCATTCTTGTGTACAAACAGTCGAGGTTGAATCGGAAGATCATCCTGCGGTCAGCACTGGCTATTTTGGCTACCAGATTCACACAAGAGGACATTAGCAAGTACGACATCTACTCCTATGACGAGACAAGGGTTATCATCTCCTTTGAAGATGATTTCTCAATACGGTCTAAGAAATTTACACTAAAGACTTTACTTTCGAAGGTAGAACGTGTTTCTTCAATTGAAGATATAATTGCCTAGATATGATACGATTGGATAACATCAGCATAGAGGAGACCGTAGAGCAGGCCCATGCAGCTGCCCTTGCCGCTGCAGAGATAAATGTCGGATTGGATATCTGCTTTACTGAAAATGAACTCAGAAGACATTATACTATAGATTTCATAAGGTCTTTTTTGGATGCTGCCATAGATGATGATGTACCGGACTGTTCGGACGGATGGACATTGGAGCAGACGAAATCTCATCTAATTTCATCAGGCTTTTCCGCTACGATCATCGACTATTATGATTGTACATCATTGCAGATAGACGTACAGGACGATTTCTTCGATATTGAGTTTGATGAAGAAGGTACGCTCATGCTATTCCAATGCTCCGAGTACGAGCTAGGGTTATTGGGACAGGATCTAGTGGATCTCATGATGATCTTAAGGCAAGAATTAGAGCCAGGAAAGATATATGAGCGTACATGTAGCCTCACAAAGAAACTTAATCAGCTGAATACCCAAAGACAGATTATCGAAGCAGCCGGATTGGGAATCATCAAGGAAGCGCTTAAGGATATGGAATACACAATCCTGACATCGCGCGGATATGAGGATAGGTTCAAGGGCGTTGTAGAGACGGATTGGGGACGCATTAACATAGACTCCACTTTGGAAGATCTGCCTGCACAGATTGCCGCCATGCTTCATGAGAAAGAACAGTTTGATCAGATGCTTGTAACATTTGACTGCGAAGAGAGTATTGAATAATAGAGAAACAACATATGAGCAACATTTCAGTAAACATCACAGAGCTCAAGCAGCTCCTCGAGGCGACACCAGCCTCTCACAACATCATGTTAGTAGGTAACCACGGTATAGGTAAGTCAGAGATCCTTACCGAGTTCTTCAAGGAGAAGGACATGCAGGTGGTTGCTCTCTTCCTCGGTCAGATGGCTGACCCTGGTGACCTTATCGGCCTTCCCAATAAGGATGAAAAGACAGGCAAGACCGATTTCATGCCGCCGTACTGGTTCCCTGTAGACGGTAAGCCGATCGTACTCTTCCTCGACGAGCTCAATCGCGCGCGTCCGGAGATCCTTCAGACGGTGATGGACCTTGCGCTTAACCGTAAGCTTGCAGGCAAGCTTCTCCCTGAGGGCAGCCGCATCATCAGTGCCGTCAATGCCGGTGACCAATACCAGCTTACAGACCTTGACCCCGCCCTTGTCTCACGATTCAATATCGTGAACTTCAAGCCGACTGCAGAAGAGTGGCTTCTTTGGGCAAGAAAGGCGCAGCTTGACACGCGTGTAATCGGCTTCATCGATGAGAACCGTATGTGGCTTGACAAGGATCCGGATGCCAAGGAAGGAGCGGATACAGGCTTGGACAAGACTCCAGACCGACGTGCTTGGAAGAGGGTCTCGGATGTCATCCTCGGTAAAGACGAGCTCAAAGAGATCGATACCAAGATCATCTCCTCCATCGTAGGACCGAAGGCCGCATCGGCATTCATCCAGAATGCTGCGACAAGGAAGATCCTCTCCGGCCGCGATATCCTCTCGGGCTTCGACAAGGCCAAGGTACGCGACAAGATTGCCGAATACGGTATCCATCAGTTGTCGGTAGTCAACGAGGGTATCTACAGACACCTTGAGGTGGAGAAGGTCCAGGAGAAGGATGTGAAGCTCTACGCAGACAACTTGATGTCGTACTTCGAATATCTCACCAAGAAGCGCAAAGAGGCTGCAGCGCACTTCGCGAACATCTATGTCCAGCAGACCTATCAGGATGCTATCGGTTTCATCGCGACCAAGTGCCCGATGTTGGTCATGATGCTTGTATCATATGTAAAGGGCATTAAATAGGATGCAGGAAAGGTATTCACATATTTTGGAGCAGTGGTTCATTATGGAACCACCGCTCTTTCAGGTCCTTTGCATACATGAGCTTATCCCCAATGAGCAGATGACCTGTCCTCTCCGAAGCGGTAGGAAGAAGCTTGAGTACAATCCATTGATTGTCAATGAGATGTCTGATGCAGCATTGGAGGAGGCTTTGCGTGCGGAGGCAGTAAGACTTCTTCTCAAGCATCCTTATGAGAGGCGTCCTGAAGGCTGCAGCCAGAAGTCCATGGGACTTGCAAGCAATCTTGTCGTAGGAGACAACTACTCGCATCCTCGTTTCAGAATAGAGACTCCTCAGGATATGGGACTTAAGTCCGGAATGAGCTATGAGTGGTACGCACGCGAGATTGAGAAGCAGCCTGAGGGTGGCGGCGGAGGATCTTCTGACGAAGATGGTGATGATCAGCAGTCGGAGTCCCCTGCTGGAGACAAGCATAGAGACTTGGCAGAGCTTTGGGAGGAGGATGAACTCACAGTCCAGCTTATCAACGGAGTGATTGCATCTACAAAGTCGTGGGGTTCCATCTCGGGCAACTTCGCAGAGCTTCTTACCAACTCACTCAAGGCTAAGATTAATTGGAGAAATGTCTTCGCCGGATTCAGAGCCAGCATCATCTCATCCAAGCGCAAGCTCACACGAATGCGTCCTAACCGAAGAACAGGATTCGACAACATGGGAAGCGTGCGACAGTTCGATACCAAGCTGCTTGTGGCGGTGGATGTATCAGGTTCCATCTCTACTGAGAGTCTTAAGTACTTCTATGGCGTGATCAACAGCGCTTTCAGATATGGCTTCGACTCTATCGACGTGGTCCAGTTCGATTGCGGAATCAGCTCAGTGATGAACCTTAAGAAGGTAGTCAAGGAGATGGGAGTATTCGGCAGAGGAGGTACGTCCTTCCAGGAACCGATAGACTTTGCTCATAAGAACGGATATGACGGTCTTGTGATGCTGACAGACGGTTATGCGCCGGAGCCGACCATTCCGGAAGGCTTCAAGACAGGTCTCTTGTGGGTATGTGAAAACCAGTCATGTCTGGATCATCACAAGAGTTGGATGGAGAAATCGGGAAGAACATGCGTAATGCAGATAGGTTAGAAGATATGAGTAAGGATGTATATCTTATACAGATAATGGATACCCTCAAGCCGATTATCAAGCAGGACATGTCGGTGGGAATGGAGAGGCCGTTGAACGAATATCTTGACCGTGGCATAGAGGAGTTGAAGAGACGCTATCAGGTAGTTCACAAGTGGACGAGATTCAAAGCATGGACTCTTGATAGCCGTAATGAAGTCATGAGTCTCTGGCTGGAGATGAAGCCGGATCTGATTGCTGCCATTGAGGACTATATCAAGGACCGTCGTAGCCGCAAGATGACAAAGGAGATAAAGTCAGCCAGTGCCTATGCCATGATCAAGGCGGCAATGAGGGAGGCGGATTTAAGATTCCAGTACTGCGGTCAGACTCATAGGGCGAGAGTGTCAGTCCTTGTGACACCTAAGAGCGCTCTGACACTGTATATTTCATACAAGAAGATAAATGAACAACTTCCAAAGGTAATGGAATCATTGAAGCTGATTAAGAAGGGTATGGAAGTACTCGGCGACAACACGTCTCTTAGTAAGGCATATAATACCGGACAGTGGGAATAAATAGTTTTTATTTCAGCTGTCTGTAGAAACTGAACGCTTCACCCCTATACCATTGAGTGATGAATGTCTTCTCAATATCAATAGGGACATCATCCTTTTGTGCAATGGCGCCGAACCTGGACTCAAGCTTGTCCTGCAGTCTGAGGATCTTGGTTAGCCTGTAGCGGTCCAGGCTCTTCATCTGCTGGATTGTATACATGTTCTTGTTCAAGGCCGGGAACTTGGACATCGAAGAAGGCAGACCTCTGAGTTTTTTGCAGTTTCCCTTCATATATCCTTTGAAATCATTCGGAGTCTTGTCAAGAATGCATGCATGGTATCTCTTGTTGATGGCTCCGAATTTCTTGTTAAGCGTAGAGAGTCGAAGACGGGTCTCGCCGGTGTAACGGACTTCGTATCCTACAAATCCGATCCATTCGAAGGCATTGCCCTCTCCTGGTCCCCAGAAGAATGGGGCTTTGGACTTACGGTCCCAGAACTCCTTGGTTGTCTTCTCTCCGTCCTTGCATTCAGACAGCGGCTTGAACGGATGATATGGCAGTCTATGCTCCTCAAGTGAACGTGTATACGCTTCGATAAGCTCTTTGCACTTATCATAGTCAGTGTGCGCTAGGAGGATATCATCTCCATATCTGACGAAGAATCTCTCGGTATCCTGCTCCTTTGTGATGACCTTGTCGACACTGTTGAGTACTACATTGGCGATGACGCATGACAATGCTCCACCCTGCGGCACTCCAAGGAGAGCCTTGCAAGCAGCGAGTTCCTCGTCATTGTCATAGCAGCCCTTGAGGCATTCGTCGCTCACCCATTCGAAGCGGCAGAACGGCTTGGCCTGCTTGCCCTGTCTCTGGCGATATGGTTCCCAATACTCTTGACAGTCGTTAAGACTCATGATATCCTTATGGAAACTATATGAATCCAGATAGGCTTTGATGATTCTTTCGACCTCATGGAATCTTGGAATCTGGGCCTCATGGGCGATCTCTTGAAAGCATCTTATGACTACGTCGTGGTTGATCACGTCGTAGAACTTCTGGATGTCGCATTCAGCTACGTAGATAGGCTGATCGTAATGGTCGTCTATGAAATCCTGAATGCCATAAATGGCATCTTCTCCTGATGTTGTGCGATATAGGTCATGATATACCCTCTTTGGTCGATACGCAAGAATCTCCGGATGAAGATAACTGTCCAGGTACTTTGTGAGGTACTCGCTCGCAAGCGAGATAAGGACCTTAGTCTCGAGGCTGTTGTAGACTGACAGAGGCCTATAGACGGCGGTATCTCCGTCGTTCTTCTTGAACTGGGCGATGACCTTGATCTGCCCGCTGAAATCGATAGTCTTGTCGGAGTTTACAATTGCCTTGATCTTTTCGATGAACTGAAGCAGATTGACCAGATAAGACGGGGCTTCTGCTCCATGCTCCCTTACCTGTTCGATATCGTAGCGGATTGTGTTTCTGAGCGCCAGCTTGTTCAGGACTGCTGTGGAGGAGATGCCGTTGCGTGTCTTCTTCCTAAGACGCCTCCATGTGTTGCGTGGCGGGGTGAGATTATGCAACTCCTGGCAGATGTCCTTCTGTTCCTTCTCCTTCTTATCCTGCTTCTTGCGTCCTTTTCTCTGCTTTTCTTTCTTCTCCACGGTTTTCTTTGCAGCACTCTTCACCCTTTCCTTGATGATTAGCTCAATCAGGGTGTGTTCATCTACGTATTCCGCAAAGCTCTTGATCATATCAGGTGTGGATAATAAAAAAGCACCTAGAACCTCGGACCTTAGTGGCTATCGATGGGCATTAAATGCCGTGATGGTTTTTGTACCTGTATACCATCATAAAATCAGGTACAGTGATTTATGTGCTGCAGGAGCGACCGAATAATTAAAATAAAATAGCGTGAATCAACTACTGCGCTCGACCAATGTTCGATAGGTGCTTTTTCAAATATTACGCGAATTTATGAAAAATTTTCACAGAGAGTGTAACATTTGTACACGCCTATGGTATTTAAAGATGTAAGACAAACAGAAATAACATGACAGAAAAGAAGATTCCAACTGTTACTCAGATGAAAGAGTATCGCCAGATGAGAAAGACGATGACCTCACAGGCAGACTACGACAAGGTGCTCGCTTTCGAGCAGGAGTATGATGTGTTCACTCAGGTGTATTCCGAGAACGGAAAGCTTGGCGTCAAGGATGCCATAGGAGAGGTGCTTGTTCCGGCGATGTTCGATGAGATCGCATATACCTACTCTGACTCATGCAGAGGCTTTGCCGTACCGGTGATCAAGGACGGAAAGATGGCTTTAGTAGCTCCAGATGGCAAGGGAACCATGCTTACAGAGGCGATCTACGATCAGATCCGATTCTGTGACTGCTCATTCATCCTCTACAAGGATGGCAAGCAGGGACTGGCTACCGGCGGTGGACTCGTGGTGGTCCCAGCTGAGATGGACGAGGTGTTCCTTCCGATGAACGACCTTGTGGTCTTCACGAAGGACGGCAAGAACGGCTTCGCCATGTCCGGCACCGGCCTTATCACAGAGCCTGAGTACGATGACTTCGAGATCACCGACTGCGAGTACGTGAAGGTGTTCAAGAACGGCGAAGAGGGCTACATCGATGAGGAGGGCCACTTCACCACAGACGAAGACATGAGGTTCTTCCATGCAGACGTTGACTAGTGTGTATTTGTTTCCATAACGTGTTTTGGTTGTGAGGTGATCTTTCTTAGAAAGGTCACCTCTTTTAAATCAGGCGATTATTAAAAAATGTCTATCTTTACAAGTCAATGATAAAGAACGCCATGGATAAAGAGCTAGAAAACAAATTTGCGACACTCGCCGATGATATGCTGAAAAGCTTCAGCGAGATGTCAGACGAGAATCTGGAAGATGTCCTTGACTTCAACGAGGATGAACAGTACCTCTTCGATATGATATACAATGCCAAGAGTCTCGTGGAGGAGGCAAGCGGCAACTATGATAGTTTGGATTTGAGAAACGGATTCAAGAAGGTATATCCAAAGGAACAGCTGGTTCAGATACTTGGACTTCTTGAGAAAGCCTTACTGAAGGGATAATTTACTAAAATACACATTATGAAAGAGATGATTGCAATAGAATTCTACAATATGGTGGAGTTCGTGAAAACGAAGGAGTCAGCTGCTGAGTTGTTGCCGGAATTCTATGACCGAGAACTTGGGGATATATTGGACTATGTGGAAGGTTGGTGTGATGAAGAACATTTCTGGGAATCCTATGTAACCATGCGTATCGAGGAGATGATGCTAAGATACGGAGAAATGGAGGTCTGCGCTTTCGTTCCCGATCAGGATAAACTCCGTTGCATAATCGAAGGATAAGAAAGACACCACAAGAGCTTATTACTTTTGTGGTGTCTTCTTTAATATCTCGATGAACCCTAAGGCATCATCCGGTAGTCTGTATTCAAGGTGCCCTTTTTCTCTCAGCTCCATCAAAAGCCTTCCAAGAAGGTTAGGCCCGATATATGAATCCCCTACCAACTTTACACCCCAGGTATCCGGCGTTTTCTTCGTGAATGTCGTCTGGTCCTCGACGATGAATCGTCCCGCAGACAAAGCCAGTTTCTCCCTGAAAGCCTCGGATTGATCGAATTTCGCCTGTATGCAGAACTTGATTGCATCCACAATAATCTTTTTCCAGTCCTCTCGTCTGTGGGTCTTCTCCCAATGTCTTGCAGGCATCTTTGGATTGCCTGCTTTGTAGACAGCCATTATCTGTTCCTCATCCTTGAATTTCATTATCTGAAAGAGCTGCTCAGCGCTCTTGAATACTACCCCGTCAATCTCTATAGGGGTGGCCGCAAAATTGCTGAATACACCCCACTCTTGTGCAACCTTATGCACAGTCACGCATTCGGCAGCAGGGTATGATTCGATGGAGTAATACTGAGGATAAAACTCCTTGATAAAGGGAGCTATACTATAGAAACTCATGCTATCTGATCTGTATGACTGACTCTTCAATAAGCTTCTTCTTGTCGTCTAGTTCTACCTTGTCTACCTGAAGGATGACAAGTGTAGAGTCATCAAGATAAGCTCTGTTCATGCCAAGGGCAGGATTCTTCCAGCTATATGGCCACTCTATGAAGTCTACACCGATAGAAAGGAGAAACTTCGATGCAGTCTTCTCCGCTTCAAGATCGAGTTTGCCGGTGAGCTTCTTTGCAATGAACTTGCGAAACTCCTTGCCGTCAGCAGCAGCCTTTTCCGGAATCGGACATCCGAGCTGTTCTTCGGCCCTTGCAATGATTCCAGGAATCACAGGCTGCTTGAAGGCGATGTAGTTGTCTTCGCATTTAGGTACGCCCATCACAGTATATACGTAGTGTTCCGTAGCATCCGGATTGGCTCCTGAGTAATGAGCGGCTGAAGAATAGTTGGAAGTGAGGTATACTCCGTATCCGAACTTCACTTTGCCGTCTCCTTCAAGGGCGTGCGAGAGATCGAAGTTCTCGAAGAGTACATGAGAACCATGATAGAAGATTTCCACCTCATCCTCGGGATCGAAGAAATCATCGTTAGCAAGGTATGCATATTCGTTCATCTCCTCGTCCATTCTTGCTGCGAACTCAGGATCATTTGCCCTCTTGCGCTCCATGTAGGTATTAAGCCACCTTACACCTTCCAAGGAGTCCTGCTTGACTCCATGTCCATGGACATAGCAATCCGCCAAAAGGTTGCAGGCCTCAATATGACCAGCTTCAGATGCAGCCAATGCATACTTGTATGCCTTGTCGTAGTCCTGCTCTACCTCCTTACCCCAATAGTATTTGCATGCAAGGAAGAAGCTGGCTTCGGTGTAGCCTTTCTCAGCACTTGTGGTGATGTGTTCTATACCCTTTGCCACGTTCTTATCGACACCGTGGCCTTCGAAGTATTGTCTGCCAAGGAAATAATAGGCTTCAGGATCCTGACCGCCAACGGCAGCCATCATAAAGAGGAAATGAGCTTCCTTTGGTGAGTCAGCGAGGCGTTCAAACGCTGCCTTAAGAAGTCGCTGATTAGCGATCTCGTCCTGTTTGTCCATATGGTTATCGTTTTGTGAAATCATACAAATATAGCGATTAGGAAATACTATAACTAGATTAAGTTGATTTTATTGATGCATTGATAATATTTCTACCAAACTGTCGATTCTTGGCGGGACCGTTTCATCGAAGACGTCCTCAAATACTCTCATATAATAGTCCTGACTGACCATATTGATGAAAGCTTGGTCAAACCCATCTTCGAGTTTATCCAGTTCCCTTCCAATCCTGCGGTTGCTGACCGATCTCAATGGAAGAGAGTGCCTATGCAGATATGCCTTGGCATTCTGAAGTCTGTCCCAATAGACAGATGCCGCATTATGCCCTTTCCAGCTTTCGTGTATCAGCGCATCTGCTTCCTGGCCCCAATCGGAGGAGTATTGATTCACATCGGTG
>JAEIGA010015588.1_pt1 | contig 11566 bp, 10 predicted proteins | sample 9270691 | NCBI WGS metagenome assembly JAEIGA01 (sample SAMN17057246, study PRJNA624740) | gut metagenome | biome: biome; isolation source: fecal sample | host: Bos grunniens | place: China: Xizang | collected 2019
AAGCTGTTCGGTGCAGAGCATGCCAATGTTCAGCCCCACAGCGGCGCACAGGCTAACCTAGCTGTTTACTTTGCCCTGCTCAAGCCCGGTGACACCGTTCTCGGCATGAGCCTGGCACACGGTGGCCATCTGACCCACGGCAGCCCCGTTAACATGTCCGGCAGCTTCTTTAACTTCATCCCCTACGGCGTCAGCGACGAGACGGGCACCATCGACTACGATGAGTTGGAAAGACTGGCCAAGGAGAATCATCCCAAGCTGATCGTTGCAGGTGCCTCTGCATATCCCCGCGTGATCGACTTCGAGCGCATTGCCGCCATTGCCAAGTCCGTCGATGCATTGTTCATGGTTGACATGGCACACATTGCCGGTTTGGTTGCCGCAGGTCTGCATCCCTCCCCCGTTCCATACGCCGACATCGTGACCACCACCACCCACAAGACCCTGCGCGGTCCCCGCGGCGGTATGATCCTTTGCCGTGAGGAGCTGGCCAAGGCAATCGACAAGGCCATTTTCCCCGGTACCCAGGGTGGACCTCTGATGCACATCATCGCCGCCAAGGCCGTTTGCTTCGGCGAGGCGCTGGATCCCTCCTTCAAGGAATATCAGGCACAGGTCATCAAGAACGCCAAGGCAATGGAGAAGGCACTGCTTGCCGAGGGCTTCCACCTCGTCTCCGGCGGTACCGACAATCACCTGCTTCTGCTTGATCTCCGTCCCTTCGGCATCACCGGTAAGGAAATGGAGGCAAGACTTGACGAGGTACACATCACCGTCAACAAGAACGCCATCCCCAACGATCCCGAGAAGCCGTTTGTTACCAGCGGTATCCGCGTCGGCACGCCCGCCGCTACCACCCGCGGCTTCGTGGAGGAGGATATGGTAGAGATTGCTTCCATCATGAAGCTTTGCGCTACCGATTTTGAGAACAACAAGGACGCCATGATCGCACGCGTTAAGGCGCTGTGTGACAAGCACCCCCTGTACGAGTAATTCAAAAGCAACCGCCCCGAGCGATGCTCGGGGCGGTTATCTGTTTGATATCGTTATTTGGTTTTGATCAGCGGCATTTCCGTCATGCGGAGCTTCGCACAACCGTACGGATACAGCTCCACCTCGCGGGCCTCGCCCTGCGGGATACGGGATTTGGGTGTTTTGGCGCAGACACCGGTATAGCCGTCACGATATCCCCAATGGATCGGCACCAGGTTGGCGCGGAGCGTCAGCATGGGCGAGCACTCGGTAAAAGCACTTTCCTGCTCGGGATGCTCCACGGGGATCAGCTCGGAATCGGCAAATCCAAACTGCCAATCGGAGGTAGGAGAAATGCTCCAGTCACAATAGGGGTAGGTACGTTCGACGTCCTTTGCCACGTATTCGATCTTCTTTTTCTGATTTTCGATCTTGAGCGCAAAGACCAACGGACCGTATTCTGCCGTCTTGAGCGAATGCGGACGGTTGACCAGCTTGGGCGCAAAGGTCAACGTTACCGCAAGTGTGGTCTCACCCGACCAGACACGGCGAACCGTCGCAAAGCCGCGGCGGGCAGTGATCTCCTCGCCGTCGACCGTCATCGAGGTCACGTTGGAGGGAATGCGGATATCCAGATCAAATTCGACGTCACGGTCGGTCTTGACGGTATACGTCAGATTGCCGCGGAAGGGGTAAGCGGTATCCAGCGCTACGCTGACGCGGGCACCGTTGATGGTCGTATCGATCTGTGCCGGCACGAAGACGCAGGAGGCAATGCCCTTTGCCGAGCGGGCAAAGGAGGACTCGCACAGCTTAGGCCATCCCTGATTGAAGTTGGCCGTGCAACAGCCGAAATTGGGCTCCAGACCAAACATATGCGCTTCCCGTCCGTTGGTACGGAAGGGTGGATTGCCCTCAAATTTCTCGCAGGCGATCTGGTTGGAAAGCTGAACGTACTGATGCGACCACATATCCTCGCTGATGGTAGCGGGAAGCGCATTGAAGGCCAGTTTTTCCAGGCGGTCAAACCAGATGCTCTTACCGAAGGTGCGTCCGAGCACCTCCATCGAGAACATCAGCTCAACAACGGCGCACAGCTCAACGCCCTGTACGGGAGACAGACCCGACAGACATTCGTCACCTGTGAAAATGCCGACCGGCATACCGTTATATTTCATCAGCGTACGCCACAACCGCTCGGAAACCGCATCATTCTTCAAGCCGCGAAGCTGCGCGCCCGCACTCTCACCCTTGACGGCCATAGCGGCATTGACCACGTGCGTCTCGAAGGTCCACTTGTTGAGCGGCACCTTCCAGCGCTCCTCAAAGGAGATATAATCTGCGCCGCGATCATGAAGCATCTGCGCAAGCTCCACGATCCAATCCTCCCGGCCGCGCTCGTAAAGCCAGCTCAGCGCAAAAAAGCTCTCAAACCAGCGCGCCTTAGCCCACCATGCGACGTTCAGTGAGCCATCCTTCAGACCGTCGTAAAAATTTTTCATGGCGCGGCGGAGCGCAGGCTCCACACGCTCATCCTCTGTCGCGCTGTGCCAGACAACCAAAACCTTGGACAGCAGAATCAGTGCCCACATATCATAGTTTTTACGCGCCTCAAAGCTGCAGGGGCAGATCCAACCGTCCTCCTGCTGACCGTCCAGGATCGCGTCAACGTATTTTCTCGCAACCGCCATTTTTTCTTCGTCGCGAAGCAAAAATGCCAACGGAATGAATCCGTCCAGCCAATACGGAACGCGCTCCCAGCCCTCGGCGTCACCGCCGATCCAGCGGCTGTCACGTACGTCTCGCCAAACGCGATGCAGATTGCCGCTCAGAGATTCCGCCTGAATCTCCAGCTGCTTTTTCATCCAACCGCGCGGTGTAATTTCATATGTAGAGAAAGATTTCAAAATAGGGTTCATATGTCCGGCCGTCCTTTCTTTTCGCAACAAGCTCAATTGTCGAGGAAATACTCCTGCGTATATCTCCATTATACACCTTAACGTGATTTTGTCAAGAGATTTTCGTTTTCGCTCCGCTTGGCCAACGTCTTTTTCCAAACAAAAATCCACTCCCCTATTGCCTTTTTTCACGCAAACGGGTATAATATAAGTAACGCTCAATTACGTGAGGTTTTCATGAAGAAAAAACATATATCAACGTTCCTTTCCACGCTGACCGCCGTTCTCCTTCTGGCAGGCACATTGTCCTCCTGCGCGGGCAAGATTCTCCACCAAACGACCGTCGGCGATCTGACCTACACCCTGCACGGTACCAACGACCGCGTCGAGCAGATCACCGTCAGCCGCGACGGCAGACGGATCGGCGCCTTTCAGAAGCGCGGACTCCCCGGTCAGATCAGCGGTGATGACTACGGCTTCCGACTGACCGATCTCAACTTTGACAGACACACCGATATGCAGCTATTGGTCGCGCAAGCGGAGGCGGGAGATATGTACGCAACCTACCTGTGGGATGCGGAAGCTGAAAAATACGTTTACCATCCTCAGCTCTCTACCCTGCAGGATATGGGGATGATCGCTTCTCTCGGTGTACTGACCGCGCGGGAATCCTCCGTCACCATCGATCCCGCCACCGACGATACCCCCGAATTTGAGATCTGTCGGGACGCCTTCATTCTCTACCGTTGGGAGGATAACAAGCTGATCCCCGTCCACCGCAAGGAGCTGACCTACTACGAGGAAAGCGATATCTACTGTTACCTCATAGAGGAGCGCAACGATCGGGGCGAGTGGGAGACCGTTCGCGAATCCTGGATCGCATACGAGCGCTTTGACGCATCCAAATGCCCCTTGGATGCTACGGGATATCCCGGCTATGTACCAAACTGATCTGCAATTGAGCGGGATCGACGGATCCCGCTCAATTTTTCAGCAAAATCGTTAAAAAATTATCAATCAAGCTCTTGAACTCTGCCTCAAGGTGTGCTATAATAAGCGCATATTCCGCATCAAGAAATTTCACTCCGGAGGATTATCATATGAATCGCAAGATCACCGTGATCGGTGCCGGCAAGGTCGGTGCCACCATTGCCTACACGCTGGCCGTACAGGGTATTGCAAACGACGTTGTGCTGATCGACATCAACACCGAAAAGGCCGCAGGTGAAGCCATGGATATCGAGCAAGGAACCCCCTTCTGCCCCCCGTGCACCGTTCGTGCAGGTGACTACCCCGACGCGGCAGAGTCCGACATTGTGATCATCACCTCCGGCGTTGCTCGCAAGCCCGGACAGACCCGCCTGGATCTGGCGCAGATCAACGTAGATATTCTCAAATCCATCACACCGCAGATCACCAAGTACGCTCCCGATGCACTCTATCTCATCGTGGCCAATCCCGTTGATATCATGACCTACGCCTTCTGCAAGATCTCGGGCATCCCCGAGCACCGCATTATCGGCTCGGGCACCATTCTCGACACCGCGCGTCTGCGCTCTTACATTGCCAACCACTTTTCTCTGGCCGAGCAGAACGTGCATTGCTACGTATTCGGTGAGCACGGAGAATCAATGTTCATCCCCTGGTCGATCGCGCGTATTTCCTGCATCAGCCTGGAGCGATACAGCGCCACCTGCCTGAGCTCACGCGAGGAGGGCAATCCGCTCGATTATGAGGTAGCCGACCATTACATCCGCACCTCCGGCGCCCAGATCATCGACTACAAGGGCGCGACCTTCTACGCCGTGGCGATCTCTGCCTGCCACATTTGCAAATGCATCTTCGGAGGCTTGGATTGCGCACTGACCGTTTCCTCCATGCTTCACGGAGAATTCGGCATTGACGACGTTTGCTTGAGCGTGCTCAACATCGTCGGCCCCGACGGCATCAAGGGCAAGCTGGAGGCGGATATCAATGACCGAGAGAGAAAGCTGCTGCACAAGAGTGCAGAAAATCTCAAGGAAGTCATCCGCAGCATCCAAATCTGACCGCAAAAGAGGTGAGACGCCATTCCGCGTCTCACCTCTTTTTTCAAGCCTTGGCGGCAAATTTCAATCTCGCCTGCTCAACCTTCTGCTCCTCCGCATTCTCCACGGGATACCATCCGCGCTCATTCATCAGCGCAAACAGCTCCTCCTGGGTACGATGAACGTCCTCCAGCAGATCTGAAAAGCAGCTCTTGACGGGCGTGTGGTACGCCTCGTTCAGCGACTCGTTATAGATCCCGCTGAGAAACTTCTGAGAGGAAAGGGCATCCATCATGCGATCCTTGTCCTGATAGGAACATTTCGCGGTATTTTGCATCTTCTCCATCCTTTTTTCTCCTCAGTGCAAATTGGCGTAAAGCTGATCAAAGTGCTTTTGGTGCGTCTGCGCAAGACCCTCAAAGCGTGTCTTCAGCGCGGGGTCGGTGGTCTGTGTGGCATAGTCGGAAAATTTGGCGATCAGATTCTGTTCCATCGAGAGCAAATCGGAAATGCTCGCCAGCTCCTTGGTTGTGATCTGTGACATATCTTACCTCCTGCCGATCGGCGGCAAAGATCGACCGCGGCGTGCCGCGATCGGATCGGACTTGCCCGATCGGGATTAGTTTGTCTCAGAGATACTTTTTCATGCGCTCCAGATTTTGCTGCTCAAACTCGACGATATCCTGTGCCAGACGAACGGCGCCGTCCTCGCATCCGCCACGCTCGCAGGTGTTGATACACTTATTCATCTCGACGATACCCATATTGGAGCCCTGGATCATCATCTCGGCAATATGAGAGAGCGAGGTGTCCATCATGGTGTTGAGTTCCATGCCGACACGTGCCATCGCCTTGGTCATAAAGCCCTTCTCCTGTGCCTCGATTCCCATTTCCTTAAGCTCGTTGCGTGCCCGTGTGGCAAATTTCTCGTAGCCGCTGAGCTGTACGCTCATGTCGCTTTTCAGTCGGCTGTCCTCCACCTTGGGGAGCAGATTGATAATGGAATCCGCGCCCATCTTGACGTTTTCATAGATGCATTCGAGCGTATCCGCCCGTGATCTGACCTCGGTTGCTTCCATTGCTTCTCACCTCCTTTTTGTGTGATCGTCTTTAGTATGCGGCCGCACATAGCGAATTATAGGACACAATAATTGCCCCGACTTCCGAAAAATTACATCCGCAATTCATATAGAGTTCACACGTCCGGTCTATACTTATACTAAGATCTGACAAGAAGGGATATATCATGCAAAAAACAAAATTTACCGATCGCCTTATTCGCTTCATGTATGGACGAAACGGCAACGACAAGCTCAACAGTGCCCTGTTCTGGGTCTATTTCGTCATACTGTTGGTCAATATTTTTCTCAAAAGCATCGTGCTTTGGATCCTTGAGCTGATCTTGGTCGCGCTCTATATGTTCCGCTTTCTTTCCCGCAACGTCTATCGGCGTCAAAAGGAAAACCGTGCCTTTTTGAAGGTGTGGAGCAAGTTCACGGGATTTTTCAAAATGCAGAGAAACAAATTCCGCGACCGAAAGACCCACGTATACCGCAAATGTGAGCATTGCCACGTTACGCTCCGCCTGCCCAAGAAAAAGGGCAAGCACACCGTGCGATGCCCGCAATGCGGCAAAAGCTTCTCGGTGAACATCTGAAAAATTTCCGTCGGCATGGCCGACGGAATTTTTTTGCTTTTTTTGCAACCAAGCCCGTTTTTTTCCGACTATATTGGTGAAGGGACTTCCCCTCACACCCCAAAAGGAGGAACCAGATATGAAATTTACCAAATACGCTCTTGCCGCCGCGCTTGCGGTGCTCTTGCTCGCTTCCTGCTGCAAGAATAAGATCACCTGCTATCCCGGCGTACCCGAGCAACCGACCGAGATCACGACAAACGCGCCGACGCAAGGCTTTGACTCCAATAAGGAAAACGCCCCCTCTACCACCACGACATACGATCCGAACGCCCCTGCCGCAACCGCTACTCCCCTGCCCGACGGCGTGGCCGAGCAATACGCCCTCGTCGATCTCTTTGATCAGCCCATCAATCGCATTGTACTGACCAGCGGCATCACGGGAGCGCAGTACACCGCGCTTGACACGGATATTGACCGCATCGCCGAATTTTTCCGTCCGATTAAGGGAATCGCGCCTCACAGTGCCCGCGGCTACTACGGTTCTCTCTGCAATCTCATTCTTTACAACGGTCCCATTGAGGTTGGCCGTTTCTATCTGACACCGGACGGCCGCTTTGGCACGGGACGTTACGAGACGGTCAACGGCCACGATTACGCCGTTCTCTATCATATCAGCGGCAGAACGGCCGATGAGATGTGGAGCTTTGTCGGCCGCTACTTCCCCGCAGATTTTGCTACGACGGCTGCTCCCGAAACGACCGCCAACCACGTCTGGGGGACGGCGCAGGATTGGAGCGAGATCTCCCCGAGTACCGACGGCTTTGATTACAGCTCCCTCAAACTGCCCGACTACCGCACCGTAAACCCTGTGCGCTATATGGGAGTCGACAACCGCGGCATGCAGACCAACGGTTGGCAGAACTTCGGTCTGTCCGGTGAGCTGCGCACCACTCCGCAACCGAAGGGCTCTACCTATCTCTACCAGACCTACTCCTACTTCATCCGCAACGATCTGACTCATCTCTACCCCAACGATACCATCCCCGCGACGCCCGGGGAATTGGCTGAATGGCTGACCGAGATTGGAGAGCACGGTCGCCGCGCCTTGTGGTACAGCATCGGCGCACTCCCCGACACGGTGGAGCTGACAGGCTTCGAGGAGCTGACCGCCGACGGCGGTACCGTGATCGGCAAGGCGACCTACCGCCATAGCGGCGACACATGGACGGTCTACATTCTCTGTGAGGAGAAGACGGCGAGTGTCCTCGTCATCGATCCCAACGATGCAGGCGATTACGTCATCGCTTTCACCGACACCATCGCCAAATCTTATCGCCCCAAAACAGGCGCATAATGCTTGACAGTAGCTTCGATCTGTGATATCATACTCCTATCATTATTTGCAAAGGAGACTTTATCATGCCAACCATTGATATGTCACTTGAGAAGCTTCACACGTATCAGGGCATCAATCCCCGCCCTGCCGATTTTGACGAATATTGGGATCGCGCTTTGGCCGAGATGAATGCCATTGACCCCGCTCCCGTTTTTACCCCCGCCGATGTGCCCTCCGCCATCGCAGAGTGCTATCATCTTACCTTCCGCTCGACCAAGGGTGCCAAGATCTATGCCCGTTTTGTCAAGCCGAAGAATATTCAAGGCAAAGTGCCCGCCGTGTTGATGTTCCACGGCCTCTCGGGTAGCTGTGACTCCTTCTGCAGAATGCTCAACTACGCCTCTCAGGGCTATGTTGTTGCCTTCCTCGACAGCCGCGGTCAGGGCGGTCTCTCCGAGGATGTCGGCGGTGTCGCAGGCACGACCTACACCACTCCCTTCATCCGCGGCATCGACGGCGATCCCGACGGCCTGCTCTGCCGTGACCTTTTCCTTGACACCGCCATGCTCGCCCGCATCGTCATGGGTCTTGACTACGTCGACGAGACCCGCGTGGGTGCGACAGGTGGTTCGCAGGGCGGTGCGCTGACGGTTGCCTGTGCCGCGCTCGTCCCCTCCCTCAAGCTCTGCGCTCCCATCTATCCCTATCTCTCCGACTACCGCAGAGTCTGGAATATGGATCTCGACAAGGGCGCTTACGAGGGTCTGCGCTACTACTTCCGCCATTTTGACCCCCGCCACGAGCGCGAGGACGAGATCTTTGAAAAGCTCGGCTACATCGACATTCAGTTCCTCGCCCCCCGTATCCGCGCCAAGGTGCTGATGGCAACGGGCTTGATGGACACCACCTGCCCGCCCTCGACCCAATTCGCCATGTTCAACAAGCTGACCTGCGAAAAGGAAGTTGTCATCTACCCCGACTACGGCCACGAAAGCCTCAAGGGACACGATGATATCGTCTTCCGCTTCATGGCACAGCTGTAAAAACACCACCGCCCGCGAAACCTTGGTTTCGCGGGCGGTTGATTTTATTGTCAAAGCTTAACGATTTTCAAGAGGTACGTGCTGTACAGCGGCATCTTGACGTAGGCGGCGAATTCGGTAGCGGTGAAGATCTCCTCGCGCACCAGCTCGCAATCGTGGTTCTCGTCCAGCAGATAGTACTCAAGCTTGACGCCGGCAGGATTGTCCACTCCATGGAACTCGATCTTGACCGTCTTTTCGGGGGCGTTATCGTCGTCGTTGAAGTAAGCGACCATCGCGTTCTGCTCCTCGCCTGTAGCGGCAGCTGCCCAAACGTCCTCGCTCTCTCGCTCAACGGTGGCGGCGTGGTCAAGCTTATAGAGCTGGTTGAACATATAGAAGGGATAATAGCCCTTGAGACACTCGTTGATGCGGTCGGTGTTATAGAGAGAGTTCATGCCGCCCGGGCGTGCATCATAGAACATCAGATTGTCCAACGCCTCATACTGCGACATCGCCATGGTGGCGGCGATGAAGGAAGAACCCTTGAGACCCTTCTCTGCTTTGAGAGAATAGAGCCACACATCATCGGTCCAACCCCTTACATAGTTCCACTCGTTGAGGATGGACTCGGTATCCTGCAGACCGTATTCATCAAGCAGGGCGCGGGCTTGGCGGATCTTGTCGCGCACCTTTTCGATGGTACAGGCGTAAACGTGCCAGGAGAAGAAATCAGGCTTGACAGTCAGGCTCTCAAAGAAGGGACGGAGCCACTTTTCCTTCAATCCCGCAACGGCAGGGCCGCCGATCTTGAGATTGGGGAAGCACGCCTTGAGGTGAGAAGCGGTGATGTTATACAGCTCGCGGAACTGCGCCGCCGTGCCGCCCCAGCAACGCTTGTGCTGAGAATCGTCGGGGTCGAGATCGGGCTCGTTCCAGATCTCCCAATATTCGATGTTCATATGGAAGCCGTCTGCCCAACCCTCGTTGTAGTGACGGATGATATGCTCGCACACCTGCGCCCACTTGTGAAAATCCTTGGGCGGAAGGGTATTATATTTTTTGCTCCAATGCTCGATCTTCGAGCCGAGGCGATAGAAGACCTTGGCGCCGGAAAGCTCGATGACACGCATGTACTCATCTGTCAGTTGGAAATCGTAAGCGTCGGGATCGTCCACATCGCGGTCGAAATCGGTAAAAATCATGTTGACGTCCACCGTATGCTCACCGCCGTAGGTCGAACAGAAGGAGGCATCGTGGGTACGCGCAAAGGGAATGCCCGCCGCTTGGTATGACTCCAGATTGGTCACACGCTGGTCGGAGGCAAATTTATAAGCAGGGCCGTTGTTGACGCTGTGCATCGGCTTGACAGGGCCTGCATTTTTCGTAAAATCCACAACAATTCTATCCATCGTATCGAATTCCTTTCGAAACAGATTTGGCATCAAACCATGTTTATACTATCATATATGTAACTTTTTGTCAACCTCTCTCTTGACAAGTTTTATAAAATTTGCTATACTGAACAAAGCATCGACCCGATCCTTTCCTCGCGCGCGACCAAGGAGGTTGGAGGTTCGGGAGGCAGAAGGCCTCGCATCTGAGACGGTTCCTGCCACCGGAAACATAAGCTGTAAAAACATCCATTACATATCCAAACGGAGGTCACTATCATGAGCACTACTCCCCTGTTAACCCAAGGACGCACTTCCTACTTTTCCGTTGACTGCGGCATGGTCTACATCATGCGCACCACCGACGGCAAGTTTGTTCTCATCGACAGCAACTGGGGCGAATACGACGAGCCCGAGCATCTGCTGGAAACCTTGAACGCACAGAACGTGCGCGAGGGTAAGCCCGTCATCGCCGCTTGGTTCATCACCCACGCTCACCCCGACCATTATCTCGGCTTTGTTCGCCTCTGCGAGCGCCATGCCGACGAATTTATTGTGGAAAAGATCATCTACAGCTTCCCCTTTGAGGGTCGCTGCCCCGGCTCCGGCACGCCTAAGATCTTTGCTGACGCCGTTGCCTCCCGCACCGAGGCTGAGGTCATCACACCCCGCGCGGGCGACGTGTATGACTTTGCCGGCACCGTTTTTGAGGTTCTTTACACTTGGGAGGATCTCGGCGAGGAGCCCATCCCCAATATCAACGATTCCTCTCTCGTTATGCGCATGACGATGGGGAACTACTCCGTCATGTGGTTGGGCGATGCACAGAAACAGGCCTCCAAGAACATCCTAGAGCGCTATACGCCCGATCAGCTCAAGGCAGACATCATGCAGGTGGCACACCACGGCTATACCGGCGGCTCTGACGCACTCTATCGTGCCATTGACCCTGAGATTCTGCTTTGGCCCGTTCCCGAATTCCGCTACGAGGAAATGCTGACGCTGAAGGCCAATGCGTATTTCAACGAGTCCGAAAGACTCCGCGTCACCTTTATCAGCGGTCTGGACGATGACACCATCGACATGACTGCTCCCATCACCGCCCCCGAATATTATCATCACGGCACCATCCGCCCCGATCTGACCACGGGCAAGATGATGCCTCTGAACTGGTGCTGTCTGACGGGCGGCAGCACGGGCTATACCTTTGCCAATCTCGATTATCCCGAGGCGGGCGGTTGCCGCGTGACCGGTCGCTACTCGAAAACTCTGCTGCAG
>JAEIGA010015589.1_pt1 | contig 11565 bp, 9 predicted proteins | sample 9270691 | NCBI WGS metagenome assembly JAEIGA01 (sample SAMN17057246, study PRJNA624740) | gut metagenome | biome: biome; isolation source: fecal sample | host: Bos grunniens | place: China: Xizang | collected 2019
GCGAGGATACCTATATGACCATTCGCGGTGATAGAAGGCACTACCTCCACTGTGGGACGAATGACGCCTAACACATTCACTTTTCGGTCCGCAGAGCGCTGCGCGTTGATGAGTGGTAAGTCGCGCTGCTGGATAGAACGGAGCGCTTTTGCACTCGCTGTATTGCATGCCATGATAACCAATGTGCAGTCATGCTCAATGAGGTAACGAATGGCCTGCAAGGTGTATTTGTAAATCACATCAAAAGAGTGCGTACCATACGGCGCACGCGCATTATCACCCAAGTAGAGATAATCATACTGAGGAAGTGCTTGGCGAATAGCACGAAGTATAGTCAAACCGCCGTAACCGCTATCAAAAACACCTATTTTCATTTATTCTGCTATCCTATTTTAGGAAAAACGCTGCAAAAGTACAAAAAAATTTTGTTATTTCAAAAAAAAGTGCTAACTTTGTGCGCAATTTTATGAATAAATGCGATATTAGTATTAATACCAAATAAAAAACATTATGAAATTTAATGTATCCAGCAGTAAGTTATTTTCCCAATTACAGGCAGTAAGCCGTGTTATTAACAATAAGAATGCGCTTCCTATCTTGGACGATGTATTATTCGAGTTGTCCGGTAACGAACTGCGTTTGACCGCCTCGGACGGCGAGACCACCATTCGCACCGCTATTGAAGTGGATGGTGTAGAGGGTTCCGGTAAAGTAGCGAGCGCTGCTAAGTTGTTATTGGAGACTCTCCGCGAGTTCTCTGACCAGCCATTAGCATTCACTATTGATGAGAATAATTTTGCCGTTAGCATGGTGAGCCAGAACGGTACTTATTCTTTCGTAGGTGTGAACGGCAATGAGTACCCAGAGATGCCACAAAATGATGCAGAGACTCAGAGCCTTTCCCTGCCTGCTACCACACTGCAGAACGCAATAGAGAAAACCATTTTCTGCACCGCAGATGATCCATTACGCCCAGTGATGAATGGTATTTATTTTGACATCACAGCCGAAAATGTCACTATGGTAGCGACCGACGCCCATCGCTTGGTTAAATATACCAATAACAGCGTTAAAACAGGCATCGAGGCTAATTTTATCCTGCCTAAGAAACCGGCTTCGCTACTCAAAAATCTCCTTGCAAAAGAGGAGGGAGAAGTGCAAATTATTTTTGGCGTCAAGAACGCCCGTTTTGAGTTTGATAAGACCATCGTTGTTTGCCGTCGCATTGAGGGCCGTTTCCCGAACTACAACGCTGTTATTCCACAGAGCAATCAGAATATAGTAACTATTGACCGCCAAACGATGATTAACGCTTGCAAACGCGTGGCTGTCTTTGCTAACAATGGTACAGCACAGTTACGTCTGGCGCTGACAGAGAACCAAATAAAGATATCTGCACAAGACATTGATTTCTCTACCAGTGCAGAGGAACTTGTACAATGCGACTATCAGGGCACTCCGATGGCTATCGGTTTTAAGGCTCCTTTCCTTATTGACCTGCTTTCTACCATCGGCACTCAGGATGTACAGCTCAAGTTGGCTGACCCTGCACGCGCAGGTCTCATCTTGCCGGTAGGCGAAGAGTCTAACGAAGAAGTATTGATGCTACTCATGCCAATGCTGCTTAATGACTAATGAAGCTTAAAATGCGTTTGAGTCGCCCACTTGTCTTTTTTGACATAGAGGCGACAGGTTTACATATCGCTACAGACCGCATTGTAGAGATTAGTTGGTATAAGGTCTTTCCTAATGGCAATGCCGAAGGGAAGACCTTGCGCATAAAACCTACTATCATCACACACAAGTTCAATGAACACGGCAAACCCTATATCGAAGAGACACCAATGCCTATTCCACCTGAGGTGTCTGCTATACATGGAATAACAGACGAAGATGTAAAGGATTGCCCCACATGGATACAGGTCGCACACGAAGTAGCTCAAGTGTTAGAAGGTAGCGACCTCGCGGGCTATAACAGCAACCGCTTTGACATACCCCTTTTGGCAGAGGAGTTCATTCGCGCTGGAATAGAAGTACACCTTAAACGCAAGCATATGATAGATGCTTACACTATCTTCACACGCAATGAACCGCGTAATCTTGCCGCAGCTTATCGTTTCTATTGTAATAAAGAACTGACTAATGCCCACTCTGCCAACGCCGACACTATGGCTACTTATGAGGTTTTAGCAGCCCAACTGGAGAAATATGACCTACCTGCCACCACAGAAGAATTGGCGGCATACACAGAGGGAGAGACACGCTTTGCCGATTTTGCAGGACGCATCGTGTACGACAAAGACGGAAAGGAAGTTTTCAATTTCGGGCAACATAAAGGCAAAAGAGTGGCGGATATTTTCAAACGAGACAAAGGATACTATGGATGGCTTCTAAACGGAGATTTCCCAGCATACACCAAACAGATTTTCACCCGTATACTCCTGCAATGCAAATAGTTATATAATGTACAGATCACTTACAGCCAACGAAATAGAACAACTACAACAACAAGCTTGTACAGCCAAGGATTGGACTATCATTGAGGTAGCAGAGAATTTCGACGCACACTATGTACGCGATACCCATTTCTCCGGTCACAACCGTCTGGGTGTTTTCAACAAAGAAACCATCCTCCCTGGTGGATTAGCAGTCCATTCGGGGATATACCATGCCACCTTGCACAACTGCGAGATAGGCAACGATGTACGCTTGTACAATATTCACAATTACATAGCCAACTATCGCATCGGCGATAATACATGTATTGAGAATGTGAATGCTATCTTGGTTGACGGTACCACCACTTTTGGTAATGGTGTGCGCGTACCGGTAATGAACGAGGGAGGCGGACGCGAAATTCCCATATTCAATAATCTATCCGCCAGCTTAGCGTACATTCTTACCCTCTACCGCCACCGCCCTAAAATGATAAGACAATTAGAGCAGCAGATAGACGACTACTCTGCTCGTCAAGCAGCTAACATAGGAGAGATAGGTAATAATGTGCGAATAGTCAACTGCGGTAGTATTAAGAATGTGAAGATAGGTGACTGCGCAGAGTTAGTTGGTGTCAGCCGACTCAAGAACGGAACCATCAATAGCAACCCGTCCGCACCAGTTCATCTGGGAAGTGGTGTCAAATGTACGGATTTTATCATATCTTCGGGAGTGAGTATTGGAAACTCAACACTTGTTGACAAATGTTTTGTAGGACAAGGATGTGTGTTTGATAAGCACTATTCAGCAGGCGAGTCACTCTTCTTTAGTAACTGCCAAGGAATGCACGGCGAGGCTTGTGCTATTTTTGCTGGACCATACACGGTGACTCACCACAAATCCACACTCCTCATTGCCGGTCTATTCTCCTTCCTCAACGCAGGCTCTGGCAGTAATCAATCTAACCACATGTACAAGTTAGGACCCATTCATCAGGGATTAGCGGAGAGAGGCACTAAAACAACCAGTGATAGCTACCTCCTTTGGCCCAGTAAGATAGGCGCTTTCTCTCTTGTTATGGGTAGGCACACACACCACGCTGACACTTCAGGGTTACCTTTCTCCTATCTCATAGAGCACAACTCTGAGAGTTATATCGTACCAGGAGCTAATTTGCGGACTGTAGGTACTATCCGCGATGCGCAGAAATGGCCAAAGCGTGACAACCGCAAAGACCCAAACAAGTTAGACCAGATAAATTTCAACCTCCTCAGTCCATACACCGTACAAAAAATGTGGCAGGGACAAGAGATACTTAAAGAGCTCATCCGCACCGAGGGAGAAGGCAAAGAGATATACGACTACAACAACTGCAAAATACGCTTTTCCTCACTCTCTAAAGGACTAAACCTCTACACAATAGGTATTCAGAAATTCTTAGGTAATAGTATTATTAGCCGCTTAGAAGACAAACCATTGCATACAATGGATGAGGTGCGGCAAGTACTGCGTCCTGACAAACCTATTGGTTTGGGTGATTGGGTGGACTTGGCTGGATTGATAGCACCCAAAAGCGAAGTAACACGTCTATTAGACTCCATTGAACAAGGCTCAGTATCTCTATCAGACATACAAAAAGAATTCAAAAACATGCACGCCCATTACTACTCCTACGAATGGACCTGGGCACTGGAGAAGCTGGAGCAAGTATGGAACTGTTCTTTGGAGCAAGTATCGTTAGAGCAGATACGTCAGACCATCTCTCAATGGAAAGAGGCAGTGGTTACTCTGGACAACATGGTGTACGAGGACGCACGCAAGGAGTTTGACCTCAATAGCAAAACGGGCTTTGGCATGGATGGTGACCGCAAACAAGCAGAAGAAGACTTCGAAGAAGTGCGAGGTAGTTTTGAATCCAATTCGTTTGTACAGGCTGTACTCAAACACATAGAACGCAAAACCGCATTAGGCGATAAGATATTAGCACAATTGGCTTTAATACATGAGTAAAGGCAAAATAACTATATTAGGTTGCGGCAGCGCCAAACCAACACGGACCACATCCCCCTCCGGACAGTTAGTAGAGTTGTGCGACAAGAAATTTTTAGTGGACTGCGGCGAGGGAGTGCAGATAGCCATGCAGCGTTTAGGTGTGCATACCTCCCGGCTCTACACCATTTTTATCTCACATCTGCATGGTGACCATTGTTTCGGACTGATAGGTCTACTCACCACTTTGGGTATGCTAAAACGCACACAGCCTATGCATATCTACGCGCACCCTGACTTAGAAAAACTGCTCACACCTCTACTAAACTACCACTGTTCGGACAGACAATATGAAATAGTTTTTCACCCCATTAATCCGCGTCGGCACGAGACTATTTTCCAAGATAGGACAGTAAGTGTGGAGACAATCCCGCTCAAACATAGCGTACCCTGCTGCGGTTTTCTCTTCAAAGAGACCCACCGCGTACGCTTGGAGGACGGCACTTTTGACCGCATAACCACAAAAAAGTACGCTTACTGCTCCGATACCATGTACAACGAAAAAATGCTGCCTATTATCAAGGGAGTAGAAACACTCTACCATGAGTCCACTTATCTTCAAACAATGGAAATACGCAGCAAAGAGGTTAAACACTCCACAGCCGCGCAAGCAGCAAAAATAGCCCAATTAGCTAAAGCCGGCAGATTGATCTTAGGCCATTATAGCGCGCGGATAGACAACCACAAACTCTTCCTGCAAGAAGCACAAACGGTATTCGACAATGTACTCTTAGCGGAAGAATATAACACCATTGAACTATAACACTATGGCAAAACAGACTATTCAATATGTATGTTCTTCGTGCGGCGCAAAAGCACCGCAATTATTAGGTCGTTGTCCCGTTTGCGGCGAATGGGGGACCTATGAAGAAGAAGTTCACTCTGCACCTACCACACGCAAGCATGCACCCTCTTACGGAGCGAGCAAAGCGCAACGCTTACAAGAAGTTACGGCTTCAGAAGAGATGCGAATTGATATGTGCAATGGCGAACTAAACCGCGTATTAGGTGGCGGATTAGTACCAGGAAGTTTAGTATTATTAGGCGGTGAACCCGGCATAGGTAAATCTACCTTGGCATTGCAGGTACTCCTACAATTAGGCGAACGGCGCACTTACTATGCCAGTGGAGAAGAAAGCGTGCGGCAACTCAAACTACGTGCTGAACGACTTGCTAGCAAAGCAGACAATCTATATATTTCCAGCGACACCTCTCTAGAACACATCTTAGAACAAGTCAAAGAGATAGAACCCGAAGTAGTGGTGATTGACTCCATACAAACGATTGGCACAGAAAGTATTGACGCCTCTATCGGAAGTCTCTCTCAAGTGCGCGAGTGCGCAGCGCGCATACTCGAGTTCGCCAAGACGCGTAACATACCTTTTTTAATAATAGGGCATATAAACAAAGAGGGATCTATCGCTGGTCCCAAAGTGCTAGAACACATTGTGGACACCGTATTGCAATTCGAGGGTGATCAGCACTATATGTACCGTATTCTCCGGGCACAGAAGAATCGTTTTGGTTCTACCTCCGAGTTAGGTATCTACGAAATGCGTCAGGACGGACTGCGCGAAGTGAGCAATCCCTCTGAACTGCTACTCTCCTCTTCCCGAGAAGGTCTGTCTGGCGTATCTATCGCTGCCGCCGTTGAAGGCGTAAGACCGTTTTTAATTGAAGTACAAGCTCTTGTATCGTCCGCAGCCTATGGCACACCGCAGCGTTCATCCACTGGGTTTGACAGTAAAAGACTCAATATGCTACTCGCTGTATTAGAAAAGCGAGTAGGCTTCAAACTGCTACAAAAGGATGTTTTTCTTAATATCGCAGGCGGTCTGCGTGTACAAGACCCTGCTATTGATCTCGCGGTCCTGGCAGCCGTACTGAGCAGCAATATGGACATAGCGCTCGACCCCACCATTTGCTTGTGCGGAGAGGTAGGATTAGCAGGAGAAATACGCCCCATCAACCGCATTGAGCAACGTATACAGGAAGCACAAAAATTAGGATTCAAGAAAATACTCGTTCCTATGGAACAGAATGTAGATACCGAACGTTTCAGTATAGAGGTTATTCCTGTCAAAAAAGTGACAGATGCCTTCCGTTTACTAATAAAATCGTGAGATTTTCCTACAAAATTCACTTTTTTTTGCATAGTTCAATATTTTTTTGTACCTTTGCACGCTTTATTGTGTGAAGCGCGTGGATGCGCGTGCGTAATAAGGGAGCAAGTACAAATGGTAAAGAGCATCAAATATGGACTATTGGGCGTATTAATTTCGCTGGCTGCATACATGCAGGCAGAAGAGCAATCGTACTTGTGCGAGTTTGCTGTGCAGGCAGGATGCGGTTACTATGTAGGCGACGCTGTACCACATATTTTTATGCATCCGCGCGAAGCATATGGAGCACATTTTAGATACAAATTCACTTCGCGGTGGGCGTTACAAGTGAAAGGATTAAGCCAGCGCATTATAGGCGCCGACTATACTATTCGTGGCGAGAAATTAGATAGCGAGTGGCAAAGCCAACTCATCAATATAGATGTAATGGCAGAGTATAACTTTTTCCGCTTGGGCTCTGGCAAAAACTACGATAGGCGAATTAAGCCTTATTCACCTTATATTTTCCTCGGTGTAGGCGCAGCGCTATACGGAGCTAACGAGAGTGATCAGCCCAGTTTCACTAATATCGCTTGTTACATACCCGCAGGCATTGGCTTCAAATGGAAATTCGCCGATTGGTGTGGCTTGAATGTTGCATGGCAACACAATATTTACATGGCGGACAATATAGAGAATAGAGCCACGCTAGACAATAAACACCAGTTGAATGGATGGAACTGGATGAACTGCGATGTAACTGGGCAATTGACACTCGGATTGGTTTTTGAATTTGGCAAGGCCCCACGGAATTGTAGAATATGTAACGATTAAAACTATGGCATATAAAGAACAAATAGATTTATCGCGTCTTCCACGCCATATAGCTATTATCATGGACGGTAATGGTCGTTGGGCGAAGAAACAAGGTCTAGCGCGAATGTTCGGGCACAAGCATGGTGTGAACACAGTGCATAACATCACGGTAGCCGCTACTGAATTAGGCATTGAATATCTCACACTCTATACTTTCTCTACTGAGAACTGGAATAGACCCAAAGAGGAAGTAGATGCACTGATGGTATTATTGGTGGACACTATTGCTAAAGAGACACCTACCCTCATGAATAATAATGTGCGGTTGCAGACCATAGGCGATATAGATCGTTTGCCAGAGAACGCCCGCGCGAAATTCATGCAGTGCATTGAGCAGACAAGCGGTAATACCGGGCTTACTATGGTATTGGCACTCAGCTACTCCGCTCGATGGGAGATAACACGCGCCATGCAAAAAGCCGCACAGATGGCAAAAGAAGGAGACCTGAGAATAGAGGATATCAACGAGCAGTTTGTCTCCGCAAATATGACCACCGCTGATATTCCTGATCCAGACTTACTGATTAGAACGAGCGGCGAATACAGAATAAGTAACTTCCTATTGTGGCAACTGGCTTACTCGGAATTATATTTCACCGATTGCTTATGGCCGGATTTCACCACCGAAGAATTATATAAAGCTATTGTAGATTACCAAAAAAGAGAACGTAGGTTCGGAAAAACAAGTGAGCAGATTTCATAATACCATATTACTTTTATTTTTATTTGCTTTGCCATCTATGGCACAGACTGACTTGACCACTACTGCTGTAGTTAGCGATAGTTTGGTACAAGATGAGGCACCGCAAATAGAGTACACACTGACACGAAAAACCTATGAGATTGCATCCATAGAAGTAGAGGGAGCTGATAGTTATGAGGATTTTGTACTAATCGGCTTCTCGGGACTGGCAGTAGGAGACAAGATTGAAGTGCCTGGAGACCAGATAACGAAAGCTATCAAGCGTTTCTGGAAACAAGGATTGTTCTCCTCCGTGAAGATTCGTGCAAAAAAAATAGAAGGCAATCTAATTTGGCTTGTCATAGAACTTGCGCAACGCCCGCGTATCAGCGAAGTAAAATATGAAGGATTGAAGAAAAGTGAACAAGAGGAGATAGAGGTAAAGTTAGGCATCAGACAAGGCTCACAGATGACCCCGAACTTAGTAGACCACTCCAAGACGGTTATCAAGAAATATTTAGAAGAGAAAGGTTTTCACAATGCGGATGTACAAGTCATACAGCGCGAAGATCAAGACCATCCGGGCTATGTCAAAGTGCTTTGTGCTATCAATAAGAAAGAAAAGACTAAAGTAGGAAAGATATATATCACCGGTAACAAGGCTTTGACAGATTTAGATATTAACAAAGCCATGAAAAAAACCAATGATAATAATATTATTAATCTCTTCCGCACCAAGAAATTCGTTGCTGCAGAGTTTGAGAACGATAAGAAAGCGGTCATTGAGAAATACAACGAGTGCGGCTACCGAGATGCATACATCGTGGGTGACTCCATTACCCCAAATCCAGAAGACCCTACTCGCGTGGATGTATATATGACTATCAGTGAAGGTCAGAAATATCATGTTCGCTCTATCAAATGGGTAGGTAACACTGTATATCCATACGAGATATTAGACGCCTCTTTAGGTATCAAGCCCGGTGATGTATACAACCTCAAGATACTCAACGACCGCCTACAGAACGATGACGACGCCGTTTCTAAACTCTATACAGACCGAGGTTACCTCTTCTTCAACGTAGAACCAGTAGAAGTGAATGTGGAGAATGACTCAATTGACTTCGAAATGCGTATGTACGAAGGTAAACCAGCTACTATCAATGAGGTGAAGATAGTAGGTAATACGCGCGTTTACGAGCATGTGGTGCGACGTGAGTTATATACCAAACCAGGACAACTCTATTCGCAGTCGGACATTATGCGATCCCTGCGCGAATTGGCACAAATGGGGCACTTTGACCAAGAGAAACTTGTTCCAGACATCCAACCTAATCCAGAAGACGGAACGGTGGATGTAACTTATCAATTGGAGACAAAGAGTAGTGACCAAATAGAGTTCTCACTCGGCTGGGGAGCAACAGGTCTGGTGGGTTCGTTAGGATTGAAATTCACCAACTTTGCTATTCAAAACCTCTTCAATAAGAAATCCTATCGTATTGTACCACAAGGTGAAGGACAGACTTTCTCCATCAATGCCCGCACAAATGGTATTTATTATACCTCGGCTTCGCTCTCATTTCTTGAACCTTGGTTAGGTGGCAAACGACCAAATAGTCTGAGCGTGAGTATTTATTTCGCTAATCAAACAGGCTACTCTAAACGCTACCAACAAGCATACACAAACCTCTACAATACTTATTCGAACTATTACTACTATAGTGGCAATTCCGATTACTACCAGCAGTTGGCAGAGAGCGAAGCTGACAAGGACCAGTACCTCCGCACACTCGGTGCCTCTATCGGTTATGGTAAGCGCTTGCGTTGGCCAGACGACTACTTCACATTCTACGGTGAATTGAGTTATCAAATGTATATGATGAAGGACTGGCCATACCTACTCATTTCTGATGGCACATCGCATAACTTCGCTCTCAACCTACAACTCTCACGCTCCTCTATAGACAACCCTATATACACCCGCCGAGGCTCGCAGTTCACTTTGGGACTAAAGATAACTCCACCATGGAGTCTCATCAATGGCAAAGACTATTCGAAGATGAATACCTCTGAAAAGTATAATCTTATCGAATACCATAAGTGGAAATTTTCCGGTAAAGTATTTACTCCTCTATCACGAGATAGTAAATTGGTTCTCATGACTCGTGCAGAGTTCGGATATCTAGGAAACTATAATGAGCATGCTAAATCGCCATTTGAATCTTTCTATATGGGTGGCGATGGTATGTCTAGCTATACTAGTTATTCAACTGAATATGTGGCAATGCGCGGATACTCTTCTGGTGCACTTACACCATATGATGTAGCTACAGGAAGAAACATGGGCTATGTATACAACAAATTCACCATGGAGTTGCGTTACCCAATTTCCTTAGAACAGTCCGCTACCATATGGGCACATGCCTTCATTGAAGCAGGTAACTGCTTTGCGGATATAAAAGACTATAACCCCTTCAAACTAAAACGCTCAGCTGGCGTGGGGGTACGTATCTTCTTACCAATGTTCGGTCTGCTCGGTATAGACTGGGGATACGGATTTGACGAAATCAATGGTAGCAAACAATATAGTGGCAGCCAATTCCACTTTGTACTCGGACAAGAACTATAAAATAGGTTGCAGAAAGATTAAAATCTATATGAAAAAAACATTCATTATTCGTTATTCACTATTCATCATTGTCGCCTTGCTACTCTCTGGCATGGCTTTTGCTAAAGATCAATCAATAGCATATATTGACATGCAGTATATATTGAAAAATCTGCCGCAGTACGAGCAAGCCAATGAGCAACTCACTATGCTCTCCAAGCGCTGGCAAAAAGAGATAGATGCTATGCAGCAAGAAATCAGAGTGCTCGTCTCCAACTATCAAACGGAGCAAATCTTTCTTTCCGATGCTATGAAGAGACAGCGCGAGGAGGAGATCGTAAAGAAAGAACAGGAGTTGTTAGAACTCAAACGCAAGTACTTCGGGCAAGATGGCGAATTGTACAAGAAGCGCGAAGCGCTCATCAAACCAATACAAGAGGAGATTTATAATGCCATTCAGGAACTCGCAAGTGAGAAGAAGATAGATCTCATCAAAGACCGTTCCGCCGACCCATCACTCATCTACATGTCCTCTAAATTGGATGTATCTGACCAAGTGCTCATCAAATTAGGAGCGAAATAAATGAAATAAAGCGATTAATATAAAACAATTATACAAGTATGAAAAAAATTATTATTGCAATGCTGTTGGTATTACCTATGATAGCCAACGCACAGAAATTTGGTCACATTAACACACAAGAACTCTTCGTACAAATGCCAGAAGTGGCACAAGTGAAACTCAAGATGGATACTATCCAATCGCAGTATGAGTCACAGTTCACTATGATGTACGAGGAATTGCAAAAGAA
>JAEIGA010015590.1_pt1 | contig 11564 bp, 7 predicted proteins | sample 9270691 | NCBI WGS metagenome assembly JAEIGA01 (sample SAMN17057246, study PRJNA624740) | gut metagenome | biome: biome; isolation source: fecal sample | host: Bos grunniens | place: China: Xizang | collected 2019
AGCCGTTGGCAACAATATTGGAAAGATAACAACACTTATAAAACTGAGATAGACAGTGAGCGTCCTAAATTTTATGTGCTCGACATGTTCCCTTATCCATCGGGAGCAGGATTGCACGTAGGTCACCCACTTGGATATATTGCGTCGGATATCTATTCACGCTTCAAACGCTTGCAAGGTTTCAATGTGTTGCACCCAATGGGTTATGATGCGTATGGTTTGCCAGCCGAACAATATGCTATCCAAACAGGTCAACACCCCGAGGTGACTACTCGTCAAAATATTGCTCGTTATCGTAGTCAGCTCGACAAAATTGGTTTCTGCTATGATTGGAATCGCGAAATCAAAACTTGTGATCCAGAGTATTACAAATGGACTCAATGGGCATTTATTAAAATGTTTAATAGTTACTATGACAATGATGCTCAAAAGGCTTGTGAAATTTCAAAATTGATTGCAAATTTTGAAAAACAAGGTACAGAAGGCATCAATGCTGCATGTAGCAAAGAGATGGAATTTACTGCTCAAGATTGGGCTTCATATACCGAAAAAGAGAAGAGCGATGTGTTGATGAACTATCGCATTGCTTATCTTGGTAACACTATGGTAAACTGGTGTCCTAAATTGGGTACTGTGCTTGCTAATGATGAGGTGAGCGAAGGTGTATCAATTCGTGGTGGTTATCCAGTAGAACAAAAATTGATGTACCAATGGTGTCTTCGTGTATCGGCTTACTCTCAACGCTTGCTCGATGGTCTTGATACTATTGACTGGACCGACTCATTGAAAGAAACTCAACGCAACTGGATTGGTCGTTCAGAGGGTGCTGAAATGAAATTTAATATTGCCGATAGCGATGTAGTACTTGAAATTTTTACAACTCGTGCCGACACTATCTTTGGTGTAACATTTATGGTGCTTGCTCCCGAAAGTGCTTATGTTGATATGGTAGTTACAGAAGATAAAAAAGCCGAAGTAAAAGAATATATAGACAGTATTAAGCATAAAACTGAACGTGAACGCATGATTGAAAAGAAAGTTACAGGTGTGTTTACAGGTTCTTATGCTATTAATCCATTGACAGGTGAAAAAATTCCTGTGTGGGTGAGTGATTATGTATTGGCTGGTTATGGTACAGGTGCTATCATGGCTGTGCCTGCTCACGATAGTCGCGACTATGCTTTTGCACGTCACTTTAATCTTCCTATCATTCCATTGATTGAAGGTTGTGATGTGAGCGAAGAAAGTTTTGATGCTAAGGCTGGTAAGATGATTAACTCAAAGGGTACTGAACTCAATCTTAATGGTCTTGAAGTGAAAGAAGCTATCGCAGCAACAAAGAAATTTATCAGCGAAAAAGGTCTTGGAAAGGTTAAAGTAAACTATCGTTTACGCGATGCTATTTTCAGCCGTCAACGTTATTGGGGCGAACCATTCCCTGTATATTATAAAGATGGTGTACCACAAATGTTAGATGAAAGTCATCTCCCATTGTTGTTACCTGAGGTAGATAAATATCTCCCAACCGAAACTGGTGAACCTCCATTGGGACGTGCTAAAAACTGGACTACCGAAGAGGGTTATCCATTGGAACTTTGCACAATGCCAGGTTTTGCTGGTTCGAGCGCTTACTATCTACGTTATATGGATCCACGCAATAATGATGCGTTGGTATCAAAAGAAGCAAATGAATATTGGCGCAATGTTGACCTTTATATTGGTGGTACTGAGCATGCTACAGGTCACTTGATTTATAGCCGTTTCTGGAATAAATTCCTTTATGATATGGGTGAAGTGTGTGAACAAGAACCATTCAAGAAACTTATAAATCAAGGTATGATTCAAGGTCGCAGTAACTTTGTGTATCGTATCAAAGACACTAATACATTTGTGTCATATAATTTGAAGAAAGACTATGATGTTACACCTATTCACTTAGATGTAAACATAGTGAGCAATGATATTCTTGACTTGGAACAATTCCGTAACTGGCGTCCTGAATTTAATGACGCAGAGTTTGTGCTTGAAGATGGTAAATATGTGTGTGGTTACGCTGTAGAAAAGATGTCAAAATCAATGTTCAATGTGGTAAATCCCGATGATATTGTTGACCGCTACGGTGCCGACACATTGCGTCTTTATGAAATGTTCCTCGGTCCATTGGAACAAAGTAAACCATGGGATACAAATGGTATTGATGGTGTAAACCGTTTCTTGAAAAAACTTTGGGGTTTATTCTACAAAGGCGACAATCTCACAGTTACTGAAGGCGAACCTACTCGCGACGAATTAAAATCGCTTCACAAACTCATCAAGAAAGTATCGTTTGATATTGAGCATTTCTCATTCAATACATCTATCAGTGCATTTATGATTTGTGTAAACGAACTCAATTCATTGAAATGTACAAATAAAGATATATTGAGTCAATTGCTCGTGGTGTTGGCACCATTTGCTCCTCACATCACCGAAGAGTTGTGGCACGAAGTGGGTAATAATACTACAATTTGTGATGCTCAATGGCCAGCATTCAATGAAGAATACCTCAAAGAAGATAAAGTGACTTACGCTGTATCATTCAATGGTAAAGCACGCTTTAATATTGAAGTAGCAGCCGGTACTGCTCGCGAAGAGGTTGAAAAAATTGCGTTGGTTCATGAAAGTGCAGCAAAATGGATTGATGGTAAGCAAATTCGCAAGATAATTGTAGTACCTGGTAAGATTGTCAATATTGTTGTAGGATAATATTTTAGGAATAAAATTCGTTATAACATTACTTATAATAGGTAATAAATATTTTATGTCAAACACTAAAGAAATAGTATTTGCCACCAATAATCTTCACAAATTGTCGGAGATTAGAGAGATAATTGGCGACAAATTCAAAATATTGAGTTTGAAAGAAATAGGTTGTAACGAAGATATTCCCGAAACAGCCAACACTCTTGAGGGTAATGCCGAGATTAAGGCACGTTATGTAAAAGAGCATTATGGATACGACTGCTTTGCCGATGATACAGGTCTTGAAGTAGATGCACTTGGTGGCGAACCAGGAGTGTTGTCGGCACGATATGCAGGCGAAAATCATGATTCGCAAGCTAATATGAATTTGCTACTAAAAAATATGAGTGGCAAAGAAAATCGTGCAGCTCGTTTTAGAACAGTAATAGCATTGATTATAGGAGAAGAACTTACTCTTATGGACGGCATTGTTGAGGGTGAAATCACTCATGATAAAGCTGGAGATAGTGGATTTGGTTACGATCCTATATTCCGACCTTTAGAGAGTGAATTGACTTTTGCTCAAATGAGTAGCGAAGACAAAAATAAAATAAGTCATCGTGGCCGTGCAACAGCAAAATTAATAGTTAAACTTAAAAATATGGAGTAAACACTGCTATGATTAAAAGAATATTTATTTGTTTAGCCATATTAGTACCATTCCTATCATCAGCCCAACTTCCAGTGGGTGAGTGGAATGTGTATTCGGTGTTTACTACAGTAACTAAAATGCTACAAACACCCGATAAAGTATATTATCTATCGGGTTCTAATCTCTATTCTTACGATAAAAATATTCAAGAAACTTATAATTATTCAACACTTAATAAGTTGAGTGATAAGGTTATTGACGATATTTATTACAATAGAGATGGCAAATATCTTTTGATTACATATAAATCGGGAAATATCGATTTGTTATATGATGATGGGTCGGTGGTAAACCTTCCCGATATAATGAATTCAACACTCAACTATTCACTCGAAATCAACGATGTGGCATTCATGGGCGATGAAATATATGTAGCCACAAAATTTGGTTTGGTTGTATTTAACGAGTCACGTCAAGAAGTGAAATATTCGGGAGTGTATAATCAAGAGATTTCATTGGTAGCTACTGTTGGTGAATATGTGGTAGTAGACAAAAATCACGCACTATACTTTATTCATAAAGATGGTAGATTTGAAACATTTGATGATTATACACAAGTATCAAGTGGCTGGTGGTTTAGTTCTTTAGAGGGTATTAGCGAGACTAAAATAGTAGCACAAACTACTGATAAAAAGATATATGTTTTAGATTTTAATTTTGATAGAAAAAACTATAAACGTATAGACCTCAGCACTTCTACAAAGAATAGTAATGTAATTTATGGTAAAGATAATTTCTACTATGTAGAAAATAGTGTTATTTATTCTATTTCACCCGAAGCGGTTAAAACTACTCATAATACTTTGCCTTCTGAATTGTCTTCGCAAGTAATTTCAATATGGAATGATCCTAATGTAGTGTGGGCAGGAAATAAAGAGGGTATAGCTAATTATGAGGTAAATGAAGGTGGAGTAACAGTGTTGCAAGATAAATATCATCCATCGGCAATAAGTGTGGACCATCCATTTTTTATTACTATCGACAAAAATGGAAAAATTTACATTTCAAATAAAAGTGAATCGGTTATATATGAATTGGGTTACGGCAAACAAGCATTTATATCTACCATAGATAATGGAGAATTAAAGGATATAACACCTACTGAATTTACTGCTTCACACAATAGTAACCCCAACAAGAATATATTATATGATATATACCAATTGACAGTTGACCCTGAAGATCCAGAAATATACTATTTAGGTAGTCACTGGGAGGGTATGTATAAAGTAAAAGATGGTAAGACTATCGCTCAATATAATCCCGAAACAAGTAGTTTGCTTGAATCGTGGGGTTGTCGTGTAAATGCAATATCATTTGACAAAGAAAACAACTTGTGGTGTACATGTGAAGTGTTGAAAGCAGGTGATGCATGTCTTCATATACTTCCTGCCGAAGCTCGCAAAAAAGAATCTACTACACCCAAAGATTGGATACCAATTAGTTTGGGTGATTTCCAAGCATTGAAAGATGTGCAAATAGTTATCTGTAAGAAATCAAATATGATATTCTTGACCGATGGTAAATGGGGTCCATCGGTAGTGGCATACGACACAAAAGGTACATATACAGATACTTCTGACGATAACTATGTATTGTGGAATAGTTTTATAGACCAAGATGGTAAAACATATACTTTTGATCGTGTAGGTTCGATTGTTGAGGATAAAGATGGCAAAGTGTGGATAGGTACTACAAATGGTATTGTAGAGATTACCAATCCTAAAAATGCTACTTCATCATCAATGACTGTGAATCGATTGAAAGTGCCTCGCAATGATGGTACTAATTATGCTGATTACCTGCTTGATGCAATTCAAGTGACAAGCATTTCGGTTGACCACTCTAATCGTAAATGGGTGGGAACAATGTCGGATGGAGTGTATCTTGTAAGTGAATCGGGTAATGAAATTCTCGAACATTTTACTACTGAAAATAGCTATCATCCAGGAGGTGTAACCTATAACGTATTTGCTAATCCTTTTAATAACTCTGTATTGATGGGTACAGAGTTTGGATTGGTTGAATATGGTGCAAATTCATCGCCTGCACAAGAGGATTATAGCGAAATTTATGCTTATCCCAACCCAGTTAAGCCCGATTATACTGGTGACATAGTAATTAAAGGTTTAATGGGAAATTCACTCGTAAAAATAGCCGATTCGGCAGGTAATGTATTCTATACTACACGTTCTGAAGGTGGTATGGTTACTTGGAATGGATGTAACTCTGCTGGCGAACGAGTGAAATCGGGTGTTTACTTTGTATTTGTTTCTCAAAAAGAAAACGACAACACATCGGGTGCAGTAACTAAAATCATGATTATCAATTGAAAACAATAAAAATAAAAAGATTATGATAAAACGTATTTTTTTAATCTTATTAGCCCTAATACCATTTACAGTTTTTGCTCAAAAAACTACAGGTGATTGGAAAATATATTCAAGATATGTTGAGGTTTCTAATTTAGAGCAATCTCAAGATAAGATATATTATGTTTCGGGCAACACTTTATATTCTTATGATAAAATCAACAACGAATCATATATATATTCATCGCGCAATAAACTGAATGAAAATAAAGTAAGCAATATTTATTACAATGCCGAAAATAAATATTTGGCTATTGCTTATCCTACAGGAAATATCGACCTTCTATATGACAACGGAGAGGTAGTAAATATTCCTTATGTAAAAGATGCTGTAACTACTTTTGTCCCAACAATCAACGACATAGCATTTGATGGTGATGATATTTATATTGCCACAAAATTTGGTTTGCTTATTTATGATGCTAAAAATCATAAAATTAAGCAAATAGGTATGTATGGAAAAGAAATATCTTTGGTAACAGTAGTTGGTGAAAATGTAGTAGTTGACCAAAATCATAATTTATACTACCAACATAAAAATAGCCGATTCGAAACGTTTGAAAATTTCAAAAAAATATCAAGTGGATGGTGGATTAATAAGATGCAAGGTATAGAAAACAATAAAATGTTGTTTACTACTACCGATAAAAAAATCTACACCTTTAACTTTAATTTTGAAAGTAATAGTTATACTCGCACCGATTTAGATATTACTGGAAAAGCTTCAATCTTAATAAAAGGTAAAGATGCTTTCTACTACACATCGGGTGGAGTTTTATATTCAGTTTCTTTTGATGGTGTAGCAACTAATATATCTACATTGCCAACTCAATTACAATCTCAAATTATTTCGGTGTGGGATAATCCTAACGAAGTGTGGGCTTGCGATAATAGTGGTTTAGCTAAATATAATATCGAAGGTGGAAACATCACTGAGTTAATAGCAAAAACAAAACCTGAATCGGTTACAGTTGATTATCCAACCTATATTACCAGCGACAAAAAAGGAAAAGTGTATGTATCTACATATAGTGAATCAAGATATTTAGGTCTTAAAAACCAATGGTCAGAATCTTTTATTAATACTATTGATGGAAATAAAATTAAAGATATAACACCATCAGGATTAGAAACATTTGATAACTATAGTGTAAGTCCTATTTATTATTTACCAGGTAATAAATTAGGTGCTTCTAATCAATTGGTAATTGACCCTGAAGATGATGATACTTATTATGTAAGTACTTATTGGGATGGTGTATATAAAATTAAAAATGGAGAGATGGTGTCGCACTACTACACCTATGCTAATGGAAATATAAATAGTTCGTTTATAGCTATTTATGGTTGTCGTATATTTGCTTTAGGTTTTGATAAAGAAAACAATTTATGGTGTGCTAATGAGGTAAATCCCAATACTAATAGTCCAGCTTTACACTTCCTTCCTGCCGAAGCTCGTAAAAAAGAAACAACAACTGTTGAGGATTGGACACCAATTCAATTGGGTAGTTTTGTTGCAGGTCGTGACGTGAGATTACTTATTTGTGAAAAATCAAATATGATTTTCTTATGCGATGGTAACTGGAACTCTCCAGTGGTAGCTTATGATACAAAGGGTACATATTCTGATACATCTGATGATGAATTTTATCTTTGGAATACTTACGTTGACCAAGATGGTAAGGTTATTGTTCCCGACCGTATTTCATCTCTCTGTGAAGATAAAGATGGTAGAGTGTGGATTGGTACTACTAACGGTATATTAGAAATTACCGACCCATCAAAAGCTCTTGATCCTAAGATGACTGTGAATAGATTGAAAATCAATGATGGTTCATATCTTCTTGATGGTCTTCAAGCCACTACTATTTCAGTTGACAAAAACAATCGCAAATGGATAGGAACACTCACCGATGGCATCTATTATGTTGATGAAAATGGAGAAAATGTTCTTGAACATTTCAATATCGATAATAGTTACTTGCCCGCTAACTTGGTTTATAGTGTATATGTTCATCCTATAACTAATTCTGTCTTTGTAGGTACACAATTAGGATTGGTTGAGTATAACAACAACTCAGCTCCTGCCCAAGAAAACTACGATAATGTATATGCTTATCCTAATCCAGTGAATCCCGACGAAATAGGTTGGATTACAATTAAAGGATTAATGGATAATTCATTTGTTACCGTTACCGATATTGATGGCAATGTTGTGCATACAACTCGTTCGGCAGGTGGTATAGTATTGTGGGACGGATGTGATGCAAGTGGCAATCGCATCAAGGCAGGTGTATATAATGTGTATGCATCGCAAGATGAAAATGCTCCAACTACATCACCCGTAACAAAGATTATGGTGGTAAAATAGTATTTGTGTAAAAATAAGAAATCAAAGAGGAGATTTGTTCAATAGGGCAAATCTCCTTTGAATAATATATGAAACTCAACTTAAAATATAAAAACGAGCAAGATAAGTGTTACGGACTCACTGGAGTGGCAATGAGTGCTGTTATTTGGGACATGGAAAGCATGATTTATTCCATTTCGCTCGATTCTGACGCGTTTAATTCAGTAAGATATACTCCACAAACATTTATTGGTAGAAATGCGCTCATATCGCCTCGAAATGTCTTAGATCACAATGTTGAGAAGTTTCGTTTGACAATGGGAATGATATTGGCTAATATTTTGTGTCGCACTTATGTTCTCGACGGCAAATTTATTAACCATAAAACTAAGCAACAAATTTTTGATTTCTTTATTGAAGAGGGTAGAGAATGTTGCGACCTTGACAAAGATGAAGTGTCGGCATTGTTTAATAAAAACTACGACTATCTTCAACGCATTTTTAGTCACCCTCAAGTGCAGACAATAGCCAACGATTTTGCCCAACATCTCACAGAGAATCGCACACTCACACAGTCTCAAATAATTACAGCTCTCCAATCGCTTAACTCGCTGTAAAGATTGTGTGGTAGATTAGAAAATATTGGAGTTCTCTAAAAAATTTCAATAGCAAGGCAATCCCAACTGGATTGATTAGTATATAGCTGGGTTTAGCTCCGTAGGAGATAAGCCCGGTAATGAATTAGACCGAGATAAAAAAACGTATCAACAGCTCGATTGCTGTTGATACGTTTTTCTTTATATACATCCTTAAATTTTATTTGTAATGGATAGGTATTTCGCGGTCGATGCTGTGGTCGAGCGAAATGAGGGTTTCTGTTCCTGTTACACCGTGAATCATCTGAATTTTGTTGTTGAGCAATTCCATCAAATGTTCGTTGTCGCGAGCATATAATTTGATGAGCATTGTGTAAGGACCAGTAGTGAAGTGGCATTCTACGATTTCAGGTATTTTTTCTAATTCAGGTACAACATCGCGATACATTGCGCCACGCTCAAGATTCACACCTATATATGTACAAGTGCGATAACCAAGAATTTTAGGATTTACATGATATCCCGATCCTGTAATAACATCAAGATCAATCATGCGTTGAATGCGTTGATGTATTGCTGCACGTGACACTCCACACTCGGTTGCAACATCTTTTGAAGCTATACGAGCATTACGCATCACAATTTCTAAAATCTTTCTATCAAGATTGTCAATTTTTTCCATGAGTAAATATTAAATAGAATTTCATGACAAAATTATAAAAAAAAATAGAAAAAGAAACATTTTGCTATTAAAAATATTACTTTTTCTATTTTTATGTCATCAAATTGACCTGTTTTTCGGTTAATTTGAGTATTTTTTCCCTTTTAGGGTAGATATTTTTTATTTCACAACTTTGCCCGACATGCCTTCAGGTTTGCTTTCGCTGTTGATTTCTTTTACTTCAACTTCGAATACAAGCATTTGATTGCGGCCGATACCTGCTGCTGGTTGTCCATGAACACCATAGCCAAGTTTACCAGGGATGTAAAGTGTAGCTTTACCACCTTTACCGAGCAATTTAATACCTTCAGCAAAACCAGGAACTACGCCTCTTACAGGGAATTCACGAGCTTCACCATTTGAATCATCAAATACAGTACCGTCAATAAGGCTACCTTTATAAATAACTTTTACAAAATCGTCGTCGGTAGCTTTTGCTCCTTCACCTTCGTTGATAATTTTGTAAGAAAGGCCACTTGCAGTAGTTTTGATTTCAGGGTCTTCTTGTTTTTTGTTATTGATGAATGCTTCGCCCGATTTAACACCTTGAATAGCCTCAGGAGAGTTTTCCAATGCTTCCATTTGTTTGCGTTGTTGTTCAGCTTGAAGCAAACCTTCCATTTCTTGGATAGTTTTGTGATAGAGGCTGATTTCTTCCATATTTGCAGTGTCGGCTTTAAGAGCTTTTCTGAGTTGTTCAAGAACGAGTTTACGATCGATATTTGCACCCATTTGTTCAAAATGTTGAATTTGACCCATGAGTTGCAAACCGATAGAAAGACCAGCTGTTCTACCTACATTGGCAGTATCGATAGCGAGAACATATTCAATACCTTCGATAATTTCATCTTTCGACAATTTTGCTTTGTAAGCGCTATCGGGTATTGAGTTGATTTGGCTGCAAATGCCACTTCCCATACCTGCGCCAATTGCGATTGACAAAGAGTCACCATTTACGATACAAGAATCATTAGTAGCATCACATGAACTGCTACCACAACAACTTGTAGTAAACATAAGTGCCATAGCACTCATTCCTAAAATAATTTTCTTCATAATGATATTTTATGTTATGATTAATGTTTATGTACTACGATTATTTACCAGCGATTTGGAGTAATTCTACATCAAAAATCAATGTAGCGTTAGGACCGATAGCTCCACCAGCACCACGAGGACCATAAGCCAAGTCAGATGGAATGTAAAGACGCCATTTAGCACCTACTTGCATCAATTGGAGTGCTTCAACCCATCCTGGGATTACTTGTGTTACACCAAATGTAGCAGGTGTGCCACGTTCTACCGAACTGTCAAATACAGTGCCATCGATGAGTGTACCTGTATAGTGAACCACTACTGTATCGCTTGCAGCAGGTTTTTCGCCATTACCTTCGGCGAGAACTTCATATTGAAGACCACTTTCGGTAGTTTTCACTTCGGCACGTTTAGCATTTTCAGCAAGGAAAGCTTCGCCCGCAGCCTTGTTTACTTCGCCCATTTTGGCAGCTGCTTCATTTTGTTTTTGTTCCAAAGCCATGAAGAAATCGCGAATTACATTTTTCGCTTCATCATAGCTCATTTTAGGTTGCGCACCTTCAAACACTGCCGACACGCCATCAGCAAATTCTTTGATATTCAATTCTTCTATGCCAGAGCTTTTGAAATTATTACCCATGCTCATACCGAGGGCATAGCTTAATTTTTCTAATTCAGTCATAATTTTTTATAGTTTATAGATATTATTATAATTTAATGTGCAAAGGTAATCAATTTTAATTCAATTGTATAATTCAAAATGCATAATTAAGTTAAACACATTAAAATGAACATAAAAAAGCGAGCAACCCGTGTGGATTGCCCGCTTGATTTTTATTGACATAAGAACAAAATTTTTATCTATGCTTTAGATTTTATGTTTCATTCTGTCATTCTGTCTAATTTACTTGATGTAAACTTTAGTTGCTTTCTTACCTTGTACTTTGATGAATACACCATTTGAAGGTTTTTCAACTTTTACGCCGTTGAGGTTGTAGTATTCAACTGGTGCATCTTCGTCATTGTCAACGCTAATAGCATCAATTGAATTGGCGAT
>JAEIGA010015591.1_pt1 | contig 11564 bp, 9 predicted proteins | sample 9270691 | NCBI WGS metagenome assembly JAEIGA01 (sample SAMN17057246, study PRJNA624740) | gut metagenome | biome: biome; isolation source: fecal sample | host: Bos grunniens | place: China: Xizang | collected 2019
CATGGATACCGGTTCCGGTAGTGGTGCGGGCGGTGAGTCTTCCGACGGCAGTGCTTCTAAGGCGGTGAGTGATATTGCCAATGCCGGTAAAAACGCCGCTTCATCGGCATCAAGTCTGGCTGCTGCCGCTGGTGCTCCCGGTGGCGGTGCCGTTCAAGGTGGAGGTGACGGTAAAGGCAAAGGGACGTCAGGTAAGGAAGAAGGTAAGGGCGATGGTGCTAAAGGTGGCGGTGACGGTAAAGGCGGCGGTGACGGTAAAGGCGGCGGTGATGGTAAAGGCAAAGGGACGTCAGGTAAGGAAGGCGGTAAGGGCGATGGTGCTAAAGGTGGTGGTGCTGCCAAGGCTGGTGGTCTTCCGATTAAATAGAGGAAATATTTTGGGTTAATTTCAGATAAAAAAGAAAGCGAGGTGAAATGTTATGAAGGTTCTAAGACACTATTTACAGACTTTGGGATTGGTTCTGTTGATTGTCGCTTTGTCGTATGGTCGAGTGGATTGGGCTGTGCCGTATATTTTACCTGTGACAGTTATTGGTGTTATCGGGATTTTAACGTATGCCATCATAACATTTAAACGTCGCGGTTGGATGGTTGTGGCATTGGCTTTAGTCGGTGGTTTGTTGATGACCAAACCGGCAGAGGCCGCTTATCAGATGGTTGATTGTGGTGGTCAGCACAACGGTAAGAGTACCATCGAACTGTTGTTGGAAGGGTCGATTGTTTCCGGAACGGCCCAAGCGATGAAAGATGCTGTTTTGGGCGGTAACGTTTTTACCAGTGAATTTGCTTCCGATGCCATTATGGCATGCGTTATCGTAAACTGTATTAATGCTGCCGCCGAAATGTGTAATCCCAGCGGAGATACCTACGATGCGACTATTCGGGCAAATGCTTTTTATGTGCTGGCTAACGTCAGACGAATGAGCGTGGATGCCGCAACCGACAACGCCGATGGGGTGGGTTGGGGTAATGACTGGATTGGTGACCATATGAACAACGGAACCGCCGAACAACGGGCTGCTTATCAGCGGGCGTCATCATCCAGTATTAAAGATGCCTCTTCTGCAAAATCTTGTGCCGAAGAATATATAGAACATTGTGCAGAAATAGATAAGAAAAATGAGGCAACATGTCGAACAGTTGCACAAAATGTCGTACAACATGTTAAAAATTGTTGGGTATGTACAATTGTGGATGCCTTTTTGCTGTCTGTTCAACGTGTGGCGGGTATTGCCTATATCGCCTTGAAAGAATTTGCCGTTGATTTGTTGGGTGTGATATTCTTATTTTGGATTGCAGCCAAAGTATTGCGCTTGATCGCCGGTATGGGATACGATGATCATGGCAGTTTTTTGACTGAATTTTTAATCAGATGCATTACGGTTATGATTGCGGCGGCCATTTTGCATACTCCGATTGTCAATCTTTACAGCATTGTTGTGTCGCCGTTTATTCAAATGACGGCCGGATTAACGACAACGATAACCGAATCGGCTTTGCAAGATGCTAACGGGCGTTCATTTTTTGAGACGGTCAATGCCGAACTCGGCAGTCCGATGGTTTCACGCGATCCGAAACAAAACTGCTTGCAACACTGTGAAAATATGAAAAACAGTTCGTTTAAATACTCTCAAGAGCAATTAAAATTGATGGATCTTAAGGAGGACGAGGTTGTTCTGGATGCCCAATCTTACAGCGGGTTGATGTGTTTGGCTTGTCGTGCCTATACGCAAGTGACGCCATTTACGGCTATCGGCGAATCGTTTTCGTGTTACTCGGTAAAACATGGGTCGAATATTTTATCTTGGTTGGGATTGCCTTTGGGGACTATTCCTTTATTCGGTTATTTCTTGATCGGATTGGCAATAACGGCCTCGTTTGGGTTTGTGACCTTATTTTTAAGTTTTTATATTATTGATATTGTTTGGAAATTAGGATTTACCATTGTGTTAACTCCTCTGTTGGTTGTGGCATGGGCTTTCCCGATTTCTCGAGATTATGCAACACGTGGTTGGAATTTACTCATATACTGTCTGGCTGAATTTGTCGGCTTGGCGATTATGATGGCCCTGTATATGGTTATCTTTATGAACATGTTTCAAGCAGTGCCCGGTGCGTCCGGCAGTGTTGAGAATCAGATTGTTTCATTGATGCGGGCGGATAACGTATCGGGATTATTCGATTTGTTTCATGGTTTTATGTTCCCGTTGAAGTTAATCGTTGTTACGTTTATGGCGGTTAAGATGGTCCAAGGGGTCGGACAAATGGTATCGCTCTTAACGGGTGTGTCTCCGGGTATTCCTTCTGTCGCAATGGCTGTGTTGGGCGGATTAGTCCAACAAGGCATGGAGTTAGCTGGTATCGGTGGCGGTGCAGCTGGTAAAATGGCGCATGGTGCTGCGAAAAAAATGGGGTCTAAGCTCTCCGGTGTGGCGGGGCGTCGTAATTCTTCCGGCGGACGTATGCAAAAAGACGGTGGTCCGACGAATACCTCTCAACGTGCGGCTCAAGGTATGCGTTCGTTCTCAGAGAAAAGCCGTCAGGCCGGAACCTCTGTCAGTCAAGCCGGAACATCATTACAGTCGAAAGGTTTGTCAATGTCCGCTGCCGGAGCCGATATGATGAATGCCGGTAAAGCGTTGGCGGCTCAAGGCGGATTGAAAAACAGACTGAAGGGTGGCATGATGCAGGCAAAAGGTGCTATGCAAACCGTTGGCGGCATGGCAAAACAAATGGCAGGTACAGCTATTAATCCGGCGGCAAAGGCTGTGGGCGGTATGATGAATAAAGCAGGTACGGCTGTTGCCGGTCTTTCGGATAAAATGGCCGGTAAGTTACAGAGTGTCGGTGATAAACGTCAACAGGAAAAAGAGGCATCTTTACGCGCCGATCCGAAGGCAGCTGCTCAACGTGAACACGGATACGGCAATATACAACGGGGCGGTAAAGAGATGGCTAATGGAAATATTGCCCGTGGATTGGGAATGATTATTCGTGGCGGTGCTTCCGTTGTTGCGTCTAAGGCCAGACGGATGGGCAATCATCATCAACGCAATGCTAAACGTTTGAATCGGGGACGGTCAGCAAATTATCGGCGTTCCGTATAGGTGAAGGTGATTGGTCAATTGTATGCCGTTTTTGAAAAAATCCTGCTTTTAAGGCGGGATTTTTTTTGATGTGACGCTGAATGTATATCTATTTTTCATTTAATTTGAAAAAAATGTAAAAAAAATGATTTTTTTTTATTTTGTCTATTTTCTAAAAATTTTTTTTGGTGTATAGTAATGTCAGCATGTCATGAAACAAAAGGAGAAGTCTTATGGAAGAAATTATTTTTCCCAATCAAATCAGGATGTTCCGCCGTGTGCGTGGTAAACCGATGAAAAAGTTGGCTGAAGTTTTGGGGCTGAGTTTGTCGGCGATTAGTAAGATTGAAAAAGGATATCGGCGCATTGATGAAGAACAACTGGAGATTATTTCTAAATTTTTAGATTGTCCGAAGGAGGCTATTTTCGTGTCTGAACATTCTTCTCAGCCGGAAGTGATTAAAGCTTGGAAAACCGAACAAGAACGACGCAGTCATATTAACGAAGGGGGCGGATTGAAAACATTGGGAGCCGGATTGCGTTATATACGTGGTCAAAAAAAGCTGACATTAAATCAAGTTGCCAAGGGGGCAAAGATGACTTTGTCCGTTTACCATCGTATCGAAATGGGGCAACGTGAAGTGGATGAAAAAACATTTAAAGATATCGCCAGAGCGTTGGGCTTTTCGGATACGGAATTGCAACTTAAAATTTATGAACTGGATATGTCCGGTGCCTTGGAAGAATTAAAACAAGCTGAAGGAAAATCCGGATTGTATGTGTCTAAGGGCGGATATAATGATTTGCCGGTCAGTCGTTTTATGTTAAAAAGTGCCGATGCCAAAGAACAAACCGTGTCTATTTACGGTTTCCCGGCAGAAAACGGATTAATTAAATTGGATAAATCCGCTCCGTCCGGTTCTATGGTCTGTCCTTCTACTTTGTCGGATGACGGAGAGTTATACGGTGTGTCTTTGACAACTCAAACGTTGGGGACGGTTTTGCCTTACAGATGTGTTTTGGTGGCTTCTCCTGCGAAAAAACCAATGGTTGGTGATATTGCCGTATGGCCACAGGAAAATGAGTTGGTTAAGTTGGTATCTTTAAATCAAGATAAGCTGGGTAAGGTATATGCGGTAACGCAACAACCCGATGAAACGGTTGAGGTGACCTCTGCGGAATTGGATAAGATGCATAAAGTTGTGTTAATTGCGATGCCATAGGGATGATTTATGACGCAAGAAGCGGTAAATTCTAAAAACTCTGTGTTGGAGGCCTTTTTAAAACAGCGGGCCAAACGGCAAAATAATACGTTTATTGAGGCAAAACGATTAGTTAATCTCTATCGTCATTTGTCTTTGTTCGGAGATGAGTTTTTGGAGACTTATAATAAGATGTTGTTGGACTCTTCTCCTGAAGTTCAGATGGCCTTACCCGATATTGTCGGTGGGGCTGTCGTTCGACAATATTTTGAATTTTTAAAAGGACGGGCCAAACAAAACGATACTGACAGTGTTATTTCGGAAGATGAAGCGGAAGATGCTTACAAATATCGTCATGAAGAAAGCTATTTACCTTCTCCGGATGAGGTTCAACCGTTCGTATTTTCTCCTCAGACAGATAATGGGACGCGGGTGGCGGATACTCCTGTTGCGGCGGTTCAGCTGGGTGCTTTTGAACAAGCCTTAGAAAAACAAAATGCTTTTTTAACTCAAGCGCTTGAAAAGATTAATCAAAATGTGGTGGCCGGTATGAATGGGGTCGGAAATACATCGGATTTATCTTCCTTGCAGCAGGCGCAAAAAGAATTGTTGTCTGAGTTATTGGAAAAACAAAATGCTCAAATGAATGCCAATATTGATACAATTTTAAAACAAACACAGGAATTATCTGTACGGCAACTTGAAACGGTGGAAAAGCTGGCTCAGCGTGTTAAATCGGCGCCTCAAGATGCCTATACCGTGATGATTGAGGAGGAAGCTGCCATTCCTGCGCAAGATACTTCGCAAACGGTTTATACATCGCGTTATCGTAGTGAGGAAAAACCGGTTTATCATCCCGCAGAAGTGGAATTGGAACCGTTCGGAGAAATGACAGATAATGTAGAGTCAGTTTCCGGACACAAACGTCATTCGACTTTATCGCCGCATGCGCTTCATGATGAGGCAGATGACGTCACAACGCAGACAATGCCCGATTGGAAAGGATAGTATGATATGGCAAATCAACGGTTGGTAGACTTATTGGGGCAATATACGGGAGAGCTGGATAGTTTGACCGCATTTGTTACGGCTGCCGAGGAGGAGCTCGGAGCCGATTGGACACAAACGATTTATGCCGATATGGAAGGGGTGTCCGATGATACTCGAGAACGCTTGGATCATGCTTTTAATTACTATGCAGCTACGACAGCATGGAATGAATTACAATCGTATTTGATGCAAGAAACGCCTCTTGATTATCAAGAAACATTAGAGCGTGTTCCTGTTTTGGAACATTGGCTGAGTTTTTTTGGAGCCGTTGGTGAAGATGCCGTGGCACAGCTGAAGGAAAAATTGCGTCATCAGGGACAGGCTACTCATCAAAATACCACTCCTTTGGATAATCCGTTTGCGCAAGAGCAGGCAGTGTCTCCTGCTACAGAGGCGGGGATACAGGTATCTCAAGAACAAATTAATCATATTTTTTCGGAAGAACAGCCGAGTGAACCTGTACAATCTGAAAATTTGCCAGATGCGGCCGAGATAACAAAACAGAGCTTGTCGTCTCATCAAACAGAGACGGTACAGGAGGTTGTAGGGGATACTTCTGCTCAAAGGACAGAAACGGTCGAGGAAAGGGCTGTTTTATCGTCAACTACCGATGTTTTATCTGAAAAAACTCCGGTTTTATCCGGTGGTATGGAACATGAGAGTTTGTCTGAAGAAACGGGAGAAATTCCTCCCGAAACATATCGTACAGATGTATTTGATCCAATTGCAGCGGAAGCGCCGGCTCAAAATAAAACGCCTCTGCAAGCGGAAAGTGAAGAGTCTTGGCGGGCACGGCGTATGTTCCGTCAAGTGGATTTCGTGTCTAACGTTGAAGCTTGGATTTCCTTCTTGTGCTTAGAGTTGGGGTATACGGATTTTTATATGTACCGTCATTATGGATTTTTGGTCGATGTTCTGGATAAGACGATTGCCGAGCTGAAAGAAGTGTTGGCACAGGTTGACTCCTATGAATTAATTAATACAATTCGGCCGAATGGGGTTAAATTTTTACAAGATAAATTAATTGCTTACGAACAACAAGCTAAAGAGGGGCATGAGATGTTATCAGATTATGAACCATTGATGCCGTTGACGGTTGATGATTTGAAAGATAAGTTAGGCCTTATGGATTTATCCGGTGAAAAAGAGTATTTAGGTCCGGCACCGGATGGATTTGAAATGATTGATGATCCGTATGAAAATATGAATGATGATGAGCTGAAAAAAGAATATGAAAAGATTGAAGCTCAAGGTAATTTATCTCCCGAAAATGCGGCTCAGCCGACTCAAAATGTTGCAGCATCCGCAACGGACCGGGAAAAACAATCCGGGGCAGTAAAAAACACTTCACAAACGTCTCAAAATGGTGTACAACGTAAAATGTCGTTTACATTTGGATCAAAGCCCACTCAAAATCCAACTCAAACGGGTGGGGATGCGTCTTAAAAAAATGAAAGGAAAATATATGAAAAAACAACTCTTTTACGGTTTTCTTTTTTTAGGATTGTTGTCATTTTCCGGTGCTGAAGCTCAAGCAACGGGTCTTGTGCGCGGTCAGATTGTTCCGAAAAAAAACATCGCGGTTACTTTGCCGTCTGTGCAAAATCTGAATTTAGAAAGCCCGTTCAGATGTGATGTTAAGGATTTTGGTGATATTGAGGTTATGACCACTTTGTCATTATCGCCGGCCGATTTTACCTTGCGTCAGGTTGATATGCAAGATGCATTGCCAAGATTTGAAGTAAATGGTTTTTCTTTTGAAACGATGCCGATTGATCAAGCCTTACAACGTCTGGTGAAGGAGGCCGATATTTCTGTTTATACTCAAGATCGTGTTTATCCTGAGTTGAATGCGTCTGATTTATATGGGGAATTAGAGCCGGTTATTGCCGAGTTGACACGGGTGGGCGATGTTTTTTATCGCTATGATGCCGGTGCTAAACGATTAACTGTTTCCAAACGGGGACAGTTTGAATTGCAATTGCCGGATAATCGGTCTGTCGTGTTTGCCGTTTTAGATGCTTTACGTGGTGCCGGTATTAAAACGGCCGTTCCGAATTGGAAAGATTTTTCCGTCATGTTGACATTGAGCCGAGCTGAAGAAGAAACGGTTAATCACCTGATGGACGGTATTTTAAAAGATGGTAAACTGTTGGTTGCAGATACTCAGGTATATGCTTTAAAACCGGTGGCTTCTGCCGATTGGCAACAAGTTATCAATCGTTTTGGTCCGGGCCGTGTTTATACGGTGAAAAATGGTATTGCCGGTAAAATCTTGTCTATGGGACACAAAAAAAGAACGGAGGATTTGTTAAGCGCCTTGCGCTCGAATTATCAACCGACATTAATCAGTGAAGGCGTTGCAATTGTGCCACACGGATGGAAAATGCGTTTTGATGTCGGCCGGTGTGCTTTGAGTTCGGCTTCGGTATCTCCTTTATCCATTATGTTAAGTGCTCAAATTAAAAATCCGCAAGAGGTAGAAACGGTTGTTTCTTTAAACACAACCGGTGGTCAATTGTCAACGTTCCAAGCATGGACAGAAGTTGACGAAGAATTGGCCGTAATCGGATTGCCTTTGTCTGCCGCCGGATTAGAAGGGGACGGAGAATTGTTAATTACGTTAAAATTAAGATTTATTCGCTTATTATCGGAAGGAAAATAGGAAATGGAAAATGGATTTAAAGCACCACCTGTGCCACCAAAGGCTCCGACACCGGTGTTTATGCCGAAGGAGCATCCTCAAGAAACACCGGTTAAAGGATTATATGATGATAATTTTGCCGTCGATTTCAACTTGCCGGCTAAGTTTTTGACCACAAAAATAATGGCAATGGTGATAGGGGGTGTTCTGTTGTTTGGTATGTTGTTAGGGGCTGTTTTCTTTGGAGGTTCCTCTGAACCGGCACCTCAGAAACAACAAGGGTTGCAAGGTGTTGTTCCCAATCCTGATTTGACAAGGCAAACGCCGCGGTGTGGTATTGCGGAAAAAGGACAAGCTTGTTTATTATATTTGATGAATGTGTCACGATACGATAAAACGGCAGAAGATTTTTTTGAAGATGCTGCTGCTGCTATGGGCGTGGGGACATATGCCGTTTCTATGGTTAATACGCGTTATGCAAAACAACGTATTCGTCCCGGATTTATTGCACAAATTAAAATACCGGATGTCAGATAGGATACTTTATTTTTGAACCTCCCTACATGGGAGGTTTTTTGTATCTTGAAAACTACCGGCCGGTCCAACCGGTTCTTTTGTTCCAGAGTACAATTTCTAAGAGAGGGTATAATTGTTTCTTGACGTTTGGTATATTTCATAGTATGTTAACTAAATACTATGATAGGGAAAACCCATATGAAACGATTTATTTTTTTAGTGTGTTTGATGTTGACTTCTTGCCAAATGGCTTTGGAATTGCCTCAGCCGACCGTTCATGAAGAAGTTGGGAAAATTCAACGTTTTTCCGAAAAACGTCCCGTTCAGTTTCAAGCGCTTGATTTCGATATTCCAACCGGTGAATTGTATGCGGTTTATCCGTACTGGCGATTATCTTTTCCGAATGTCAGTATTGGGATTTGGTCATGTAATTATAATATGAAATACCGTTTTAATCGGTCTCAAGCTTTTTGGAAATCCGGTAAAATTTCCGTTTATCGATACAAAAATGAATTGGCAGAAGCCATAGAGGGACCTTTGCAAGAGCAAGGATACGATGTTGTTTCTTTAAAACAATCGGCTTTTGATGAGGGAAAATCATATGCCCGATCAGAAATTGCTTTGGCCGCAACTGTTACAGATTTAAAAATGAATGTATGTCACTTATACAACGGATTGACTCAAATGTATGTTGGGTTAACGGGCGGTTCGGCCTATGTTAAAGTTAAATGGGAATTGTACGATACACTCCGTCAAAAAACGTTGGCTACAATTGAAACGGATGGCGTCGGTCAAATAGATGAACCGGCAGAGGGCGGATTACAATTATTAGTTATTGATGCCATTAAAAATGCTGCAGCGGATTTAGGTCGTACCAAACAATTTTATCGGTTCGCCGTTAAAGGTGATGACAATCCGGATTATGACGCAGATGAACAACATTATCCGAAGATGGAGATAAACACATCTGCTAAGCTATATAAAAAACCAATTAAGGAAAACTTTAATTTTATTCGCCGAGCTGTCTTAACAATCCGTACAAATGGTGGGCATGGCAGTGGTTTTTATATTAACGATGACGGTTATGCGTTGACCAATTATCATGTCGTGGGTGAAGCGAGACATGTTACAGTCTCGGATTTTTCGGGTACGTCTCATCTGGCGAAAGTTGTCCGTGTGCATAAAGGGCGGGATGTCGCGCTGTTGAAGGTAGAGGCCTTTGATAATCCGGTTATGGCTTTAAAAACAACTGGTACGGTGGAAATGATGGATAAGGTGTATGCCATTGGTACCCCCTTACATGAAAGTCAAAAAGTAACGATTACCGAAGGAATTATCAGCAATTTCCGTCACCCTAAAAAGACGGATATGAGCTATATTCAAGCCAGCATTCCGATTGCCGGCGGTAATAGTGGCGGACCATTGGTGGATGAATTCGGCAATGTTATCGGTATTGCCGTATCTATTGTTGGGGATAAATATGTGGGTTCCGTATATTCCAGATTTATTCCGATTGAAGATGCATTACAAAAATTAAATATTAAAATGGTTAAGGCGCATTAGAATTTGACCAGCTTGTTTTTTAAAGTGCCGAAAACTATATTTATTTAAAAGGAGAAAACATGTTTATTTTGGCATTAGATACATCGTCTGCAACTTTAAGTGTTGCCGTATTGGATGAAGAAAAAGTATTAGCCTATCGCGAACAGATAATGGATCGGGGGCAAGGCGAAGCGTTAGTCCCGATTATACGGGATGTATTATCTGACGCCCGTGTGGATATATCCGATATTAATGGTGTGGCTGTAGCCGTAGGGCCGGGATCTTTTACCGGTGTGCGCGTCGGATTATCAACAGCCAGAGGGATTGGATTGGCTTTGAATGTACCTGTATATGGTGTGACAAATTTTGAATCTTTTGCCTATGGGGTTTTAAAACCAATTATTGTTGTTTTAGATACAAAACGAGGCGATTATTTTACTCAGAAATTTGATGACAACGGGCATCCGATGGAACATCCTGTGATAAAATCGGCAGACGAGTTAAAACACGCTTTGCCATTTACGGCAATCGGAGATTGTGCCGAAAAATTATCGGCCGAAATCGGGTGCGATATGATACAAAAAATTTCTCCGTCCGCCGTGTCTATCGGTAAAATTGCACTGGCCAGAAAAGAACATCCTCTGCCGCCGGAACCATTGTATTTGAGAGATGCCGATGTCACTGTGTAATGTGTTGCCGGCTCACATGTGTGCATTGGCGGAATTGCATTCTGCGTCGTTTGATGAGCCATGGACAGAACACGCCTTTGCCGAGTTGTTAAAGTTGCCGACAACAATCGGTTGGTGCGATGAAAAGGGATTTATTTTGTGTTCGCATGTGTTGGATGAAATGGAAATTATGACTATTTGTACCCATCCGCAGTGTCGGCGTCAAGGATATGGCCGAGCATTGTTAGAACACTTATTTGATTATGCTAAAAAGGCGCAAGTTGCCAAAATTTTCTTGGAGGTACGCTCTGATAATATACCGGCGCAAAAGTTATATGAAATGGCTGGCTTTACCGTGTCAGGCGTGCGCAAAGGATATTACAATACCCGTCAGGGTCGCATTGATGCCATTTGTATGGTTAAAGAAATATAAAATTCGCCGACACGCATGAATGCCGGCGAAAGACAAAAGTACGCCCCTATTAAAAAGCCGAAAAACTACCGACAGACCGCGTAGTAGCTGTCGTTGCGACTGTAGTCGCCGACGTGACCATTGTCCAGGCGCACGTAGTACGCGTAGCAAGAATTAACGCCATGTGGCAAGTTATTTGTCCAAATAAACCAATCGGTCCCATAGTGGCTTTGCAAGGCCTTGCCAAGGTCCGTAAATTTATGGCTGTTAGAATTATCACTGCCGTTCCAACCGTTGATAAGGTCTGAGACGCCAACTAATCCATCACGTCCTAACGCCTTACAGGCGGCATCTGCGTCCCACCAGTTCAATGGCCTATGCGATACGTAATATGTTTTACCGCCAACATCAAGTTTTGAAAAGTCCGCTTTTACGCACGTACCG
>JAEIGA010015592.1_pt1 | contig 11564 bp, 9 predicted proteins | sample 9270691 | NCBI WGS metagenome assembly JAEIGA01 (sample SAMN17057246, study PRJNA624740) | gut metagenome | biome: biome; isolation source: fecal sample | host: Bos grunniens | place: China: Xizang | collected 2019
CGTCTTGTCCGATACGAGCACCGTTATAAATATAACAATTATTTCCCATAACCGTATAGGCTATTGAACAGTGTGCACCTAGACGGCAATTATCACCTATTACACAGCCGTCGGAAATGACAGCAAACGGCTCTATCACCGTATTGTTACCGATAACCGCATTAGCACCGATAACCACATAATCAGCGATAGATACCCCCTCTCCTATTTTAGCTGACGGATGAATTTTTGCCGTATCGGCAATTCCGCTTTGAGGTCTTCTCTCCGCATACATAGCTTCTTTTAATTTAAGAGCAGCAACTTTGGGAGAATTCGTTGTTAAAATAATAACTCCATCAGCAACAAAACTTGCTAATTCAGGAGTTGTAACACAAGCTGTTGCCTTAATTTCAGCGCCGGCAGCTTTTTTCTTTCTATCATAGAAGAAACATACTTCTCCATCTTGAGCATCGAACATTGTGTTAATGTCATTAATAACAACGTCATCTTTTCCGGCAGTTATAACCTCTGCTTCGCATATCTCGGCAATTTGAGATATTGTTAAACTGCCTTTATGTTCAAAAAATCTGGTATCTATCATTGTTTTCTCCTTAAATTAGAGACTTGTTCCAAAGTTTAATCTGAATACTTCTGTTTCATCGTAATCTTCTTTAACTACCGGGAAACCGAAGTCAATGTCGATTTTACCCATAGGAGACATCCAAGTGAAACCGAAACCTACGGACACACGAGGACTTGATGAATATTCTACAATTTCATAGCTTACGTCATCAGGTTTACCTAATGTACCGATGTCCACGAAAGTACGTCCTTTAATTCCGACTTCATCTAAACCTATCGGGAATGTCAATTCGGTACCGCCGTACACCATCCAGTTACCACCTAAGGCATCTTTGGTATATTTGTCACGAGCACCGATACCCGAACTGTCAAAACCGCGCATTGTTGAACCGCCGAGGAAATATCTTTGGCTCAAACGAACATTTTCATTGCCATATCCGGCTACATAGCCTCCGGTTACAAACATTTTCAAAGTATAATCCTCAAAAAATGTATAGTAGAGATATGATTTTGCATCAAAACGCAGATATTTGTCATCTCCGCCAAGTCCTCCGACATCATTTGAAAATGATAAATAATATCCTTCTGTCGGAGAAATAGCGTTATCACGACGATCATAAGCTAATGTTTGACCGATACTGGAATCTATATACTTACCTTCTTGGTTTTGGATATAAATAGATGAATGTTTGCTGACATTTTCTATTTCTTCCTGTTGCAAAGTGTAACGTAACGATTGAGATAAATTGTCAGTATATCTCCAACCAAATCTTATACGTCCGCCCGTTCTGGCTTGATCATAAGATGACTCATCTTGATAATCTGTTTCTGTTCGATAAATATCAACACCTGCACTCAAAGGCAATCCGATAAAATACGGTTCGGTAAAGCTGATATTATAATCCTGTTCTCTTTGTGATACACCGACATCAACACCAAGTCTTTGACCTTTACCGCGGAAGTTATTTTCGGTTACTCCGGCTCTGATTAAAGCTCCGTTAACGGTAGAATATCCGATACCTACATTAAAGAAACCGGTAGATTTTTCGGTAACATCAACATTAATATCTGCTTTATTTCTGTCATTTGTCGGAGATGTTTGAATATTAACATTACTAAAGTAATTTAAGTTTTCAATATTACGACGAGAAGCTCTGATTTTTGCAGCATTAAAAGCATCGCCTTCGTTTAGGCGAAACTCTCTTCTGATAACTTCGTCATAAGTTCTGGTATTACCGGTAATATTAATTTGATTGATAAAAATGCGAGCCCCCTCACGAATACGGAATGTAATTTCCATTGTGCCGTCTTGCATATTTTTGTTTAATTCCGGCTCAACTTCTACAAACGCAAATCCTTTTTTACCGATTTCTTCGGTTAATGTATAAACACTCTTTTCAACCTTATCGGCATTATACCAATCACCCTCTTCTATTTCGAGTTCTTTTTTAAGACCGTCAACATCAACATCGCCGATACTTGATTTTATGTTTATCTTATTAACTTTGTATCGTTTTCCTTCTTCCAATACCATTGTTATCAAAAATGATTCGCTTGAAGGACTCAATTCTGCAACGGCAGAAATCACACGAAAATCAGCATATCCGTTTTTGAGGTAAAAACGACGTAATAACTCTTTATCATAGTTTGTTTTCTCAGGGTCATAATTTTCCGAAGTTGAGAAAATACGCCACCAACGAGTTTCCTTACTCAAGATTTCGCCTTGTAAATCGCTATCGGAGTAGTGTTCGTTACCGACAAAGTTTATTTTTGTAATTTTAGCCAAAGGACCTTCATCGATTTCATAAATCAAATCAACACGATTTTGGTCTCTTTCAATAACTTTCGGTTCTACCTCTGCTGCATAACGTCCGACTCTTTTATAAATATTCAAAATGCGCTGTGTATCTTCTTGAACTTTGGCAACACTGTATATAGAACGAGGAGCTAATTGAACTTCGCTTTCCAACATCTTATCATCAATTTTATCGTTGCCGTCAAAAAAACGTTTATTTACAATCGGATTTTCGGAAACATTAATATTTAATGTGTTTCCGTTAATATCAAATTTAACATCAGAAAACAATCCGGTTGTATAAAGTTTCTTAAAAGCATCGTTTAACTGTTCTTGTGAGACATCACTACCTGGAGCAATATTAACATAAGATAAAACAGTTTCACGTTCAACACGTTGTAATCCGCTAACATTAATATTATTAACCGGAGTAGCTAAAACATCATTTGCTCCCATGAGAGCAGGAATTAATGCTACTAAATATTTCTTTTTCATTATTGATATCCTCTAATTCAATTTTATACAAACCAGCGCTTAAATAAATGAACAATGTCATTCCAAGTGGCAAAAATCATTAATGCGATTAACAAAGCAAAACCGCATTTAAATAAAAATTCTTTCACTTTCGAATTAATTTCTCTGCGAGTAACTATTTCAACCAAGAAAATAACTACATGACCGCCATCTAAAACAGGAATCGGAAATAAATTAATCAATCCCAAATTGATAGACAGTAATGCCATAAATGCAATAAAATCAACTAATCCGTTTTTCTTTGAGATGTCTCCGGACATTTCGGCGATACGCAAAATTCCGCCTAAATCTTCGGTACCTCTGTCACCGACAATCATTTGTTTTACACCACGCAAAGTACCTACGGTAATACGCCATGTTTCGCTTGTAGCCTCAACAAAAGCTTGAGGAACAGATAGCTTTTCATTATCCAATTCTATTGAACTTTGCGATTTAATCCCTAACATAGGTCTTTTGGTTGTAGTTCCGTTTTCTTCGACTTCTAACGGTTTAAGATTTACCGAAAATTCCAGAGTTTCTTCGTTTCTGATGAGTTTTATGTTTGCTTTCCCGTCAGTTATCAGGGCAATTTCGGTACTTATATCGCTAAATGTTTTTATTTTTTTGCCATTAATTTCGGTTATTCTATCCCCGGTTTGAATGCCTGCTTCATAAGCAGCACCTTCGGGAATAACATCACCGACAACCGGAGGAAAAGTAAATTTGCCCAAAGTAATAAACATTATGGCAAAAACCAATATTGCAAAAAGATAGTTAAATCCGGGACCGCCTAAAACTATTGCCAACTTTTTCCAAGGATTTTGAAAAGCAAAAGCTTCCTTCTTTTCTTCGTCGGTTAAAGAAGAAATAATTTCATCGTCTTCTCCTGCCGAAGCACCGTTCGAATCTCCTAAAAATTGACAATATCCGCCCAAAGGAATCGCACATATCTTCCAATTTGTACCGTGTTTGTCGGTAAAACCGCATAACTGCTTACCGAAACCGATAGCAAAATCCGTTACTTTAACACCACAAAGACGGGCAATAATAAAATGCCCGAATTCGTGAACAAATACCAATACTCCCAGTAATACGATAAACGGTACTACATAGTAGAAAGCATTTACTAATCCACTCATAAAAAACCAACCTCTTACATCATATATTTAGAATAAAGAATTATACCCAAAAGTAATATCGGAGCTGTAAAGATAAGACCATCAACCCTATCAAATACACCACCATGTCCGGGAATAAGACTGCTTGAATCTTTGACACCTACCTTGCGTTTAATTGCAGATTCAATTAAATCACCGATTTGTTCTACAACAGCCAAAACAGCGGCAACTGCAGCATAATAAATGTATTCCTGCCAATTTACCAAATACGCAAATACACCACCGGTAATTCCGGCAAATAACATACCGCCGATTAAACCGGACCAAGTTTTATTAGGACTGATTTTCGGAGCAAGTTTCGGACCTTTAAGATTGCAACCTACGGCATATCCGCCGATATCAACACTCCAAACGACCAAAAGCAACCATAAAACAGCCAATGGAGACAATGCAATCATAAACCACATTAAGGATCCTACACCGATTGAGATATACGGCACACCAAGAGTTAACATCCATCTGTGTTTTTCTTCTTTTGCCTTAACAAAAACAACAACGGTAGCTAATGCCATCATCAAAAAAATACCAAACCAAGACTGGAGCATAACTGCCGTAGCCATTGATAAAGTATAAATTGTAGAGTAAACCGTTTTTTTGTTTTGAGCAACCATATCACTCCATTCCCAAGCTAAGAGCGCACCGATGGTTAAAACCAAAAAATTAAAATAAGGAAACTCTAAAAAAATACTACCAATAACCAATGGCCCTAAAATAAGAGCTGTTATTGTTCTTTTTAAAAGGTTACTTTTTGCCATATCTTCTCTCCCGAGTATTATAATTTTGAATAATATCTTCCAATTCTTTACGTCCGAAATCCGGCCATAAAACATCGGTAAAATAAAGTTCGGAATAAGCCAGTTGCCATAACAGGTAGTTGCTTATTCTTTGTTCTCCGCTGGTTCTGACTAACATATCAGGATCAGGGATGTCTTTTGTATAAAGCAGTGCCGAAAACAATTTTTCATCAATATCGCTAACATCAATACTTCCGTTTTTAACCAAAACAGCCACACGATGAGCTGCCTTTATGATTTCTTGACGAGAACCGTAGCTGATTGCCAAGCATAAAGTAAAATCTTTATTATTTGCCGTTTGTTCTTCAATTTCGGACATTTTTACCACAATATCGCTATCTAACATATTGCGTTCGCCGATAAAGACTACTCGCACATTATTCTTTTGCATTTCCTGCAAATCGTTTTTCAAATATTCGCGTAAAAGCCCCATAAGAGACTCTACCTCTTCGGGACTGCGTTGCCAATTTTCGGTTGAAAAAGCATATAATGTTAAATACTTTATGCCCAAGTCTTTAGCATCTCGACAAACTTGTTCGAGTTGCTTTGCTCCCTGACGATGTCCGGCAACCGCGGGCAAACCTTTTTTCTTTGCCCAACGGCGATTACCGTCCATAATTATCGCTAAGTGATTGAGTTGATTATTCACGACAAACCCCTGCTTTACACTTGCATAATATCTTTTTCTTTTTGAGCTAAAACTTCATCAATTTTCTTGATGCTTTCGTCAGTAAATTTTTGAATTTCATTTTCATAACGTTTTTCTTCGTCTTCTGAAATTTCATTATCTTTCTTAAGTTTTTTAATGCCGTCCAAAGCATCACGACGAATATTACGAACAGCCACTTTGCTTTGTTCGGTATATTTACCGGCAACTTTTACCAACTCTTTTCTGCGTTCTTCACTCAAAGGAGGAATTGGAATACGAATTAATTGTCCGTCAGATACGGGGTTAAGACCTAAATCAGACTCCTGAATAGCCTTTTCCACAGCCTTAGCCATTCCTCTATCCCAAACACTAACGGATAAGCAACGAGCATCAGGAACACTGATTGTTCCGACTTGAGAAATCGGTGTCATGGAACCATAAGCATCAACCATAATTCCGTCAAGCAAACTTGCATGTGCACGACCGGCACGTAATCCGCCTAAATCACTTTTCAGAGCTTCAATAGTTTTTTCCATTCTGCTCTTGGTATTTTCTTTAATTTCTGAATAGTCAGCCATTTGTAACCTCTTTATTAATTAATGATTGTAAAATCGCCTTCGCCCGAAATAGCTTTTAATAAAGCTTTTTCTCCTTTTTGAGCAAAAACAACTATTGGAATATTGTTATCTTTAGCTAAAGCAACAGCCGTTAAATCCATAACTTTTAAGCTTTTTTGAATAACGTCATCATAAGTTATGTGTTCATAACGTACTGCATTTGCATTCTTCTTAGGATCGTCGGAATACACACCGTCAACCTGTGTTGATTTAAGTAAAACATCGCATCCCATTTCAGACGCACGAAGCGCCGCACCGGTATCGGTTGTAAAATAAGGATTTCCCGTTCCTCCGGCAAAGATAATTACTCTGTTCTTTTCTAAATGTCTTAAGGCTCTGCGATATATATAGTTTTCGCAAACAGACGGTATATTGATACCGGAAAGCACTCTTGTTGCGGTTCCCATTTTTTCGAGTGCATTTTGCAAATATAAAGCATTCATAACCGTTGCCAACATTCCTACTTGGTCTGCGACTGAACGATTTAGCCCCTTAGATGCTTCTTTTGCTCCTCTGAAAATATTACCTCCGCCAACCACGATACAAACTTCAACGCCTTTATCGTGTACTTCCTTAATTTGTTCCGCCAATGAGTTTATAACCTGTTCATCCATTCCGAAAGCTCGGTCTCCCATAAGTCCTTCGCCGGACAATTTAAGTAATATACGTTTATATTTCGGTGTCATATCAAGTATTCTCTCGATTGTTAAATTCCAGTTTATATTAATCAATTAAATTTCTTTGTCGATAATATTTGTATTTTTATTCAATGAAAACTTTAATTTTATGCTTTAAGCCATGCTTTTTTGTTGTTGTGTGGGAAAACTAAAAAAAAATATTTAAAATAAAATGCTTTTGCTTTACATCTAGAAGTAAATTTTAAAGAAAGGATAAAACGATGATTTCTATTTTTGTTGCTTCGGCTTTAGGCGGTTATTTGCTCGGTTCAATCCCGTTCGGCTTAGTTTTATGCTATATTGCGGGACTTGGCGACATCAGAAAAATCGGCTCCGGAAACATAGGTGCTACCAATGTATTGAGAACCGGCCGTAAAGATTTGGCTTTAGCAACAGTTTTGCTTGATGCATCAAAAGCCGGCATTGCCGCTTGGGTTGCCGGATTGCTCGCTCCTGAAAACGATATATTGGTTATGGGAATTATGACCAAGACCAACACATTGGCTGCCTTAATCGCCGGTACATCTGCCATCTTGGGACATAATTTCCCGATATGGTTAGGTTTCAAAGGCGGAAAAGGCGTTGCCTCAGCTTTTGGTTTTATTGTAGTAATGAGTCCGACATTAGGTTTGTTAGCATTGCTGACTTGGTTGGTATTTGCTTTTGCTTTTCGCTATTCTTCGTTGTCTGCTATTGCTGCTGCAACACTTACTCCGGTTTATGCATACTTTTTTGCCGGAGAAATGGAGGCTATATTCTTTAGCATGATAGCTTTGTTGGTTTTAATCAGACATCATGCCAACATCGTTAGACTCGTAAAAGGAACGGAAAGTAAAATCAGCTTTAAGAAGAAAGCATAATGGCTTTGAAACAAACAATTATTGAAGCTCTGCGACTGATTAATACCGATGGTATCGGTCCGGTAAATTATGAAAAATATATAAGTGCATACGGCTCTGTTGCCGATGCACTTGTTTTTTTGGAAAAAGCAGGAAAGAAAGTACCTTCTTCGTCTTGGGCTGAAAATGAATTGAATAATGCCGAAAAACAAAATGTGCATCTTCTGCTTAAAGAAGATAATTTATATCCTCAAAAACTATTGTCTCTGAAAGATGCTCCCCCGGTCTTGTACGCAAAAGGAAATTTAAACTTATTATCGACAGATTTATCTTTAGCCATAGTCGGAAGTCGCAATGCCAGTATTAATGCAAGAAAGTTGTCATCTAAAATTGCCTGTGATTTAACCGAAAATAAAATTTTAATAATTTCGGGAATGGCTCGAGGAATTGATGCTTCTGCTCATAAGGGAGCAATGTATGCTCTCAATCAAAAAGGTCCGACCATCGCTGTATTGGGAACAGGAATTGATAAAATATATCCTACGGAAAATAAAGATTTATATTATCAAATAGCCGAACAAGGTTTGTTGTTATCTGAAGTTCCGTTGGGAACCGAAGCGCAAATTTCAAACTTTCCGCGCAGAAACAGGATTGTTGCCGGTTTAAGTTGCGGAGTTTTGGTAACTGAAGCATCTGAAAAATCAGGCTCGTTAATAACTGCAAAGCTTGGAGCACAACAGGGAAAACATTTATTTGCCGTTCCGGGTAACCCTTGCGATGCAAAATCCGCCGGAACCAATAATTTGTTAAGAATGGGGGCTCATTTTACCGAAAATGCAGATGACATTATTAATATATTGAAGGATTATACTGTTAATACCCCAACCTATAAGGTTGAAAAAATATGTGACGATTTATTCATAAACTCTCTTGACAATTCTGCAAAAACTAACAATATTCCTTCTAGTTCTAAATATCCGATTGAAGAATTTTTATCAACATCGGCTGCCGATATAGATGAAATTATACGTTATTCAAAACTGGATACGGCAACGGTAATGATGCAAATTCTTGACTTGGAAATAGAGGGAAGGATAGTTCGACTTCCGGGCAATAAAATCGCATTGAGCGAAAGAAAGTGAGAAAAAAAGAAATGAAACTAGTTATCGTGGAATCTCCGGCAAAAGCCAAAACAATCAATAAATATTTAGGTGAAGAATATAAAGTTCTTGCCAGTTTCGGTCATATAAGAGATTTACCGAGTAAAGACGGTTCCGTTCAACCTGATCAAGATTTTGCCATGACTTGGGAACTTAGTTCCGGAGGACAAAAACGTCTGAAAGATATTATTGCCGCTGTTAAAGATGCTGACACGATTGTACTCGCATCCGACCCGGATAGAGAGGGAGAAGCCATCGCTTGGCATATTTTAGAAGAACTGAAAGCTCGCAACAAGATTAAAGATAAAAAAATCGAACGTGTCGTATTTCACGAAATTACAAAATCTGCAGTAACCGAAGCAATTAAAAATCCGCGTTCGATTGACGATAATCTGGTTTCTGCATATATGGCAAGACGTGCTCTTGACTATTTGGTAGGTTTTAATCTTTCTCCTGTCTTGTGGAGAAAACTTCCCGGCTCAAAATCCGCAGGACGTGTACAATCGGTTGCATTACGTCTTGTTTGCGAAAGAGAAAATGAGATAGAAAACTTTAAGCCGGAAGAATATTGGACCATTGATGCAGAATTGTTTACATCTAAACAGGCTTTGATAAAATCCAAATTAGTTACTTTAGATGGTAAAAAACTGGAAAAATTTGATATTAACAGCGAAGAAAAAGCCCTTGCGGCAAAAGCAAAAATAGAAGCTCAAGATTTTGCGGTTTCAAATGTTGAACGCAAAAAAGCCAATCGCTACCCTGCTCCTCCGTTTACAACATCTACGTTGCAACAAGAGGCTGCTCGTAAGTTGCGTTTCTCTGCTAAAAAGACAATGCAGATAGCTCAAAAACTCTATGAAGAAGGTTATATTACCTATATGCGTACCGACGCCGTCAACCTTTCTAAAGATGCTATCAATGCTTGTCGTGATGCGATTGTTAAATATTTTGGCGAAGATTATTTGCCGAAAACACCGAAAGAATATAAAAATAAATCTAAAAATGCGCAAGAAGCTCACGAGGCTATTCGTCCGGCAGATGTATTTAATACTCCTAAAAAAATGGAAACAAAACTTGATGCCGATGCTCATAAGTTATATGAATTAATTTGGAAGCGCACTGTTGCTTGTCAAATGAATCCGGCTATTTTGGATAAGGTTTCCATTGAATCTACATCTAACGACGGACAAATTATGTTGCGCGCAAACGGTCAGGTTATCGCTTTTGACGGGTATCTAAAACTTTATCAGGAAAGTTTTGACGATGATGACGAAGATGAAGATAACCGCCTGTTGCCAAATGTAGAAGTCGGAGAAAAAGAAACTAAAGGTGAAATTTTCACAGACAAACACTTTACAGCTCCTCCTCCACGATTTACCGAAGCAAGTTTAGTGAAAAAACTTGAAGAACTCGGTATCGGTCGTCCGTCAACTTATGCGACTATTATTGCCGTTTTACAAGAACGTCAATACGTTAAGGTTGAAAAGCTTCGTTTTATTCCTGAAGAAAGAGGAAGAATTGTTACCGTATTTTTAGAAAACTTTTTCAAAAAATATGTGGAATATGATTTTACTGCACAAATGGAAGAATTTTTAGATGATATTTCTGCCGGTTCTATGGAATGGAAAAAACTGTTGACCGGTTTTTGGAGCAAATTTATCAAAAATATTGAAGCAGTAAGTCCGTTACAGATGACGGAAGTTATCAATAAAATTGATGAAGTATTGGGAAGCCACTTATTCCCTATCCGTGAAGACGGAACGGATCCTCGTTCTTGTCCTGATTGCGGTAATGGTCGTTTAGGCATAAAACTCGGTCGTTTCGGAGCTTTTATCGGTTGTTCCAATTATCCTGAATGTAAATACACAAAACAACTGATTGATACTTCGGCAGAAGAAGAAAAAATTGCTAACGCACCGGAATTAACTAATCCCGAAGATAAGGAATTAGGTTTGATAGATAATGAAGTTATTTATCTCAAAAAAGGTCCTTACGGTTACTATGTACAATTAGGTGCAGACAAGGGTAAGGAAAAACCTAAACGTTGCTCTTTGCCGAAAGGATGTACACCTGAAAACATTTCTTTGGAAAAGGCTGAGATTTTGTTAAATCTGCCTCGTCAATTAGGTAACGGTATTGAAGTTAATATCGGAAAATTCGGTATGTATATAAAACAAGGCGGAAAATCTAAATCATTAACCGGCAATGATGATGTATTCAACATTACATTGGAAAGAGCCGAACAAATATTGCAAGGGGTAGCAGAAAAACCTCAAGCGACCGTAATTGGCACAAACCCGCAAAACAACGAACAAATCACACTAAATTCAGGAAGATATGGACCTTACTTAAAGTGTGGTAAGAATAATTATGCTTTACCGAAAGATTTGCAAGGTAAAGAAATTGATATCGAAACCGCAATGAAAATAATTTCTGCAAAAAAGTAAATTAAAGTCGCTGTAAAAGGCGACTTTATCTTTATAAATACTATTCACAGCATATATTTTTTTATAGCAAATTTGATAAAAAAATGCTAAATTCTGTTAGAAATGTAACCAAGTTTATAAAAAAGAACAATGACAAATAAAACAAATTCTACATATTCAAGAGATGAAGCATACTCGATTAAAATAGGTATGTATGCAATTTTGGTAATAGCCCTTCTCTTTGCGACATATATCATCAGACGAGATTTAACCGCTAATCAGGAGAAAAACAGCCATTATTCCATTAATGCCAGATTTGGCAGAACCGATGGCTTGAGCATTGGAAACGATGTTC
>JAEIGA010015593.1_pt1 | contig 11564 bp, 9 predicted proteins | sample 9270691 | NCBI WGS metagenome assembly JAEIGA01 (sample SAMN17057246, study PRJNA624740) | gut metagenome | biome: biome; isolation source: fecal sample | host: Bos grunniens | place: China: Xizang | collected 2019
TGCCATCTTCATCAGATCGCATGCCAGTGCCTTCAGTGCTCCGTGTACATGCACATATGCGGACTTGGAAGTCAGTGCCTGGAACTTGTTGTCTGCCGGTTCAAACGGAAGTCCGGTGATCTGCGCGATATACCATGCGCACAGAACATCAAATCCTTCCGGACAGTTCAGCCCGGTACCTACCGCAGTCCCGCCGATCGCCAGTTCATACAGATGCGTACAGGACTCTTCCAGATACTGCAGGTCTTTTTCCAGCATTCCCCGCCATCCGCTGATCTCCTGTGAGAATCTCAGCGGAACAGCATCCATCAGATGCGTACGGCCGATCTTGATGACGGATACGTTCTGTTTCTCCAGTTCCTCCAGCATCGCTGTCAGCATCCTCACAGCCGGAAACAGATCCCTGTTCAGGGCAACCGCAGCCGCGATATGCATGGCTGTCGGGAAGGTGTCATTGGAACTCTGCGACATGTTCACATGATCGTTCGGATGCACTGTGATCCCGGAATTCTTCCCGGCAATATGCGCAATGACTTCATTCATGTTCATGTTTGACTGCGTTCCGCTTCCTGTCTGCCAGACCTTCAGCGGAAACTCATCCGGATATACGCCGTTCAGGATCTCTTCACTGGCTTTAACGATCGCGTCCGCTTTTTCCGGGTCAAGCTTTTTCAGGTCCCTGTTGGCAAGGGCGGCGCATTTCTTCAGGATCGCAAACGCCTCAATGATCTCCTGCGGCATCGTTTCCGTCGAAATGCGGAAATTCTCGAGCGAACGCTGTGTCTGCGCACCCCAGAGATGTTCCTCGGGAACAGCTACCTCACCCATAGTATCGTGTTCAATACGGTATCCCATAAGTTTCAGCCTCCTTATTCATGCAGGAATTCAAGCGATGCCTTTCCTGCTCTGTATTTCAGGTGTGCCTTCGCGCCAAGTATCAATGTCATGCACGGATCGGTATGTCCGACATCCGCATCATATACATAAGGGATATCCCCGCATGCCAGGCGGAGCGCTTCCTCATATGTCATGCCTGTTTCACTGGAAGGGAACAGCACCCTGCCCAGCACAACGGCTTTCGTGTGATCCAGCCATCCGGCGTACTTCATCTGCAGCAGCGTGCGGTATACGTGTTCTGCCGGCATGGAGTAGACATCCAGGAACCAGATCAGTCCGTCATCCCTGTACTTTCTGACAAAGCCCTTTGTGTCTTCATACGGCGTACCGATCAGATCCTTCAGAACATCCAGGCATCCGCCGATCGCCCTGGCCGTAACATTCAGTTCATCCAGGGGACTTTTCCATTCCGTTTCCTTGTCAAACACAAGTTCATCCGCAAACGGGACAGACGCGAATTTATCATAAGAATGCTGTACGACCCGCCTGCCTTTGATGATGTCCAGGCTGTCCCTGATGAACGGATACATCTCATCCACATCAAATGATCCGGCATTCATTCCGTACAGTACGGCCGTATCGCATTTTGTCAGGTATCCGTAAAGCAGGGATGTCGGATCCGACGCTCCCATCAGCCATTTCGGGTTTTCTTTCATCACTTCCCAATCAATATACGGAAGTGTTTCAAACAGGAAATCCCCGCCGGCTGCGCATGCGGCCATTTTCGCGCCGGGATTCCGGAAACATTCGGCAAACTCCTCCGCCCGTGTCAAAGCATCGCCGCCGCGCATGTCATTCAGACGCACGGAGGCCGTTTCCTGCAGCCTGAATCCGGCTGAACGCAGTACTTCCAGCGAATGATCAAATGACTCAAGCTTTCTGCCGACGCCGGCACTCGGGGCACTGATCATGATCAGGTCACCGGTATCTAAAAATTCAGGAAAAATCATGGACAGCTCCTTCTATGCAGTGATCGGATATCCGGTCATTCAAAGCAGTTTCTGATCAGTTCGATAATGACGTCCTGCTCTTCAGGCGTCATTTTGTTGTCACTCGGCAGGCACAGGCCGCGCTCGAAAATATCCATTCCGGCATCCCATGCTGCACCGCGGTCGATATAGGCGTTGCTGGTGCCTCTGCCGTTTCCGTATTTTGTAATGAACGCATGGGAACGATAGATAGGCTGTGCATGCATCGGTTTCCAGATAGGCCGGCCCTCGGCATTGAACTTAGCGAGTGTTTCCAGGATCTCCGTAGGACAGGATTTCCCTGTTTCCGGGATATACAGTGCTTTATGGTCATCACGTACCTGTCGTGCCATGGCATCTTTGTCAATGATCAGGCAGCTGAGCCAGTAGTTCGGCATGGATCTCTGCTCATCGACCGGATTCATCTGGACAGGAAGTCCCTTCAGTCCGTCACGGTAGCGTTCATAGATCGCTTTCTTCTGGGCAAGATGTTCCTCCAGATAAGGCAGCTGTCCGCGGACAACACCCGCGATCACATTGCTCATGCGGTAATTGTAGCCGATCTCTTCATGCTGGTACCAGGGAGCAGCTTCACGTGACTGTGTGCTCCATTTCCTGACCTTGTCAGCGTCTTCCAGGCTGTCTGTCAGGAACATACCGCCGCTTGAGCCGGTGATGATCTTGTTTCCGTTGAATGAAATGCAGTTGTAATCACCGAAGCTTCCGGTCTCTCTCCACTCACCCTCGTAAAGATACTTTGCGCCAAGGCTCTCAGCAGCGTCTTCTACGATCAGCGCCCCGTGCCTGCTGCATATCTCTTTGATCTCACTGATCTTTCCGGGTGTTCCGTAGAGATGCGCAATGACAACAAGCTTTGCGTCAGGATAGAGCTCAAAGGCTTTCTCAAGCGCTTCGGGATCCATATTCCAGGTGTCGTATTCCGTATCGATGAATACTGCTTCACCGTCTTCATATGCGACCGGGTTGATCGACGCATCAAATGTCATATCAGAACACAGCACGCGGTGTCCGCGCAGCGTGCCTTCATTCGGTCTTGCCTGTCCGTACAGTTTCTCAGCTGCCAGTTTTGTGGCAAGATGAAGCGAAGCTGTTCCGGAAGACAGCGCAACGGCATATCTGACCCCGACAAACTCAGCGATCTGCGCTTCGATCTCGTTGATGTTCTTTCCGACAGTGCTCATCCAGTTTGTTTCATAGGCCTCTGTCATATATTTCAGTTCTTCACCATGCATGGTAGGTGAAGAAAGCCATACTTTTTTCCCAAACGGCTTTATATCCGATAAATTGCGAAATGCCATAATCGTCTCCTCTTCGTATATATACGTTCAAATTATAACCCAGACATATTCTGTCGTGATACACCGTCATGAAAAAACAGCAGGAGTGAGATATGATCCGCTCCCGCTGTTTTCAATGCTTATCAATTTCCGATGTTCATCAATCCTGCAGATCTATTTCAGAATAACTTCCGTACTTGTTCTGCCTGCTTTCTGGCTTTCGGCAGTGAGCTTCACGGCAGTTCCTTCTTCACCGCGCACATACCAGCAGACTTTCTTCTGCATAGGTGATGTTTCGATCGTTGAAGGTCCGAAGAACGAATAATTTGCCTTAACGGAAGCGAAGCCTTCCAGCTGGCCGATCTTCTGCGTCTTCTCACCGTCTGCGGTCTCAGCCCCTTCCAGGCTTACCTCAATATCCCTGGCAAGCTTCAGGTTCAGGAATTCGCTTGTTGCATAGGTAGGCATGAATCCGGTATTGCCCAGCACAGCCTCAACTTTGTACAGTCCGTCCGCAAGCTTTTCTGTTCTGGTCTGTGAGAAGACAAGGTGCGGCATTGTCCTGGCATGACGAAGAATATAACGGGTATGCTTTTCCACTTCCTGCATCAGGAACTTCACAGGAGGATTCTGGAGCAGATATTTCTTGTCAGGTCCGCCGATCTCCACCTTGCCGAGCTGCGGATGGTCAAATTCCGTCCATTCCTTGTAGAAACTGTTCAGTTCGTTCCGGTCCATCCATTCCAGCAGTTTTCTCTGGTTCTCTGTTTCTTCCTCTTCCGTCAGTTTTTTCGGTTTCGGATATTCCGGCACCATGCCGCACTGTTCGGCAAGGTTCCATGTTTCAACGGAATGGCAGAATACTCCGTTGCCGTGGTACAGATAATCATCCAGGGAGCCGTTGGCAGGAGCTTTGCTGTCGAGGCCGAGGAAGTCATCCTTGATGCGCAGCTGATGATACCCTGTTTCTTCTTTGGCGATCTTCATGAACGCCTTGAACATTTCCTGATCTTTCTGATCTGCCTGGGCAGCAGGAATTCCTGCGGGCGGGTACAGGTACATGCCGCCGAATGTATGGAAGATGATCGTATTGACAAGATTTCTTCTTTTGCTGATCCATTCGATCAGGTTTCTTGATTCTATGACCTGTCCGGGATACAGTCCTCCGCCCGGCTGTTTGTATTCCGGATTCCAGTTCATCGGATAGTTGCGGTTCAGGTCAAGCCCGTATTTCTGCGGGGCCATGCTGACATGCACGCCATCATAGTCATTGATCAGGCCTTCACTGTATACATTATAGAAATCACCGTCTGTTTCATCCGATTGTCTTCTGATCAGCAGACGGCTGTCCTGCGGATCTTTCTTCCATACTCCGAACGGTGTTTTCACGATCATGTTCCGGATGACTCCGTCTCCGTCCAGGTCTGCCGGTACCAGACCCGGCATTTCGCTGTCAAACGGATAAGGGATATTGATGCTGCGGATCATGTCGGGATGTGTCAGGTAATATTCTGAACCATCCGCAACAGGTCTGGGCATTACATAGAATGTTGAGTTTTTCAACAAAGAGGCTATCTGCTCTTCTTCTTTATTATTCAGCAGGACATCCGCCAGGTACATCGCACACATGCTTCCTGTTACTTCTCCGGCATGAACATGTCCGATTGCCATGTACGCAGGCTTCTCATCGAAATCTCCCTCAGAGGTGTCCGTGATCTCAAGGATCCACATTTCCCTTCCTTCAGTCGTCTTTCCGATAGATATGAGGCGGGTGAAATCCGGATATTTTTCGGTGAATTCCCGCAGAATATCCGTTATTTCCTGATAGTTGTAATAATGATCATATTGAAGTGCTGTTTTCATGAGTCGATCCTTTCTCTGCTGAAGAAATCATATAATAATTTCCGGTATTTTTCCCATGGCATCATCACATAATTATCAGCCGCGGACAGCAGGAATACAGTTTATTTTCATCTGCTTTCCAAAACAAAAAACAGCAGGAATGTTATCATAACCGCTTCCGCTTGTTTTCAGTGTTCTGCCTGTGCAGGCTTTTTCTTCAGTCCCCGCATATCATTCTGATAAAAAACCGGATCCGGACGGTACCGTAAGAGAATTCCCGGCGATCCTGATCAGGGCTTCGCGCAGCACATGTCTGATCGTTTTCATATACCTGCTTCCTATATCTCGTCATGATTGCATCAGAACGTTCATTTGTAAACCCATCGCGTGATAATCCGGCAAAATTTCCAGAATTTCACGCGGAAAAACAGATCAGGCTCCATTTTCTTTACATATTTACAGTGCTTGTATAAAATACAGGCATGACTCGGATCAAAAACTTGGTTTTAAGCAGCATATCAGAATATTTTCTGACTGTTGATGCTGTTTTGTCTGAATATGATTGCTCCTGCTGAAACATGGTATCAGTATCATGCTGCAGTGTCAGATCAAGCTGAAAGGAAAAAAAGATGGCGGACAATAATATGAATGTCATTATCATCGATGACGACCATGAGGACCTGCTGCGTGTACAGCAGTGCCTTCATCAGATCCTCGGAGAAATGGAGATCACATACACGGTATTGACGGCAGACAGTTTTGTCAGCCTGTCACCGCAACCGCATACGTTCTATATTCTGGATATCGATATGCCCGGACATGACGGTTTCAAGATCGCCAAAGAGATCAATGAATGGCAGCCGTCCTCAGCGATCGTATTCTGTACAAATCACATACATCTGATCCATGACGCGATGAGACCCAATACATTGTATTTTGTGAACAAAAGCAATCTGAAAGAACAGATGACCATGGCAGTAAAGAAATACATTGCCAACAGGGGACTGGCGGAAGACTTTCACTTCCAGTTTATGAAACGTTCGTTCTCGGTCCCCTGGTCCGATATTATATGCTTCACCACATCAGGCAACAATCTGGAGATAACCGTTACGAATACACCGAAACCGTATCCTGTTCATAAATCAATGAAAAGCATTCGCAACGATGCATTGAAGAACCATTTTATCAGCTGTTCAGCTTCGTACATGATCAACCTGTATCACATTAAAACGATCAAGTTTCCCTATGTTTACCTTTCCGAAGGCAAAAAGATCAAAGTCGGAAGGAGTGCTATCAAACATGTCGAAAAAGCGCGGCTGTCTTTTCTTCTGAGGTTATAAATCATGGCAGACCACATCATCAATCTGATCGAATCATTCCTGATCATCATATTTCTGCACGCTTCCTGTCTGGACAGACCGACAAAGAAAACAGTGATCCTGTCTGCAGTGTTCACTGTCCTGTCGTTCCTGCACATCTCCTGGGTCAATACGTTTTCCGTATATGAAGACATCGGTATGAAGATCATTGATATCGTGATCCTGGCGGTTTATATGAAACTGATCTCCGGTGCCGCATGGTCACGCATCCTGATGATCACGACGATCCCTCTTGTAATGATCGCATCCATCAACATATGCACAGCCTCTCTTTTCAGCTGGCTGTTCTACAGAGGATTGGACTATCCCAGACTGGTCTATGAGCACTATGGACTGATGATCTTTCTGACAAAGGCACTGTTTCTGGCATTATCCCAGGTGACTGCTGTTCTGCTTCGGAAAAAGACAGACTGGCTGAGCAATTCAGACTGTATCACGATCGTGGTCCTTCTTATCCTGTTCAGTATGATCATCACTTTTTTTGAAAACCTGGTCTTCTATCAGTCTTTTACCGCAGACTGGATCATTTTTGTCCTTATCTGCATCAACGGTTCGGCCATCCTTGTCATTTATCTTGTGCATAAGCTGAATGCCACTGTGACCTCAGGTCTCCGCACCCAGCATAACCTGGAAGTTCTCCAGGCACAGCTTGACGGTTTTCAGTCTTTCGAGGCCAAACAGACACAGCTGAACAAATGGGCTCATGATATGAAGCATTTCTATAATGCCCTGGTCAACACGGAACACTGTGAGATCGCAGAAAAAATGAAAACGATCTATGAAGAGATGCAGCTGCCGATCATTCTTTCAAAAGAACCGTACGCACTGGTACTCAACGCAAAATACCGTGAAGCAAAGCAGGCCGGCATTGATTACAACTGTTCCATCCGTGCCGATATCCGTATCAACATGGACCGTTATGATCTTTGCCTGCTGCTGTCCAACCTGCTGGACAACGCGATCTATCATATCGGCAGCGGCAAAAAGATCATGGTTGAGATCGACGACATCCAGGATTATTCACGGATCCGCATCACAAACTCCGTTGACGGTCCGGTCCTTGATAAAAACGGAGCCTTCATTTTCAACAGTGACAATAACCGGCATGGATACGGTGTCAATACGATCCGCACCCTCACCTCAAACTATAACGGAAGATGCCTGTTTGAAGAGTCTGACGGGAATCTCATCAGCACTGTCATCATTCCATCAGGCACATGAAACAGCAGGATATAAAAAGCGGCGTGGTCATTTCACCACGCCGTTCTCGTTACTGCTTTTCTGCTAATGTTTCCGCAAGAAATTTCATCACTTCCGCGGCTGCTTCTTTGCCGTCCTTGTTTCTCAGCATATCATGTACTGTCTCTTCCAGTTCGGGCGGTACGAACGCTCTGATATTTGCCCAGTTGGAACCTGAAGTCGCACGGGAATCGAGTTTGTACGGCACATCATCGCATGTTTCCTGATACCAGTCGAACATCGCATCCTTCAGTCTTGCCAATACTGCGGGATCCGCTGTTTCAATGATGTTATGACGTTCACCCGGATCCGCTTCCAGGTCATAGAACTCATCACGGTGATTCATGCGCTTCACGTATTTGTATCTGCCGTCAAAGATCATGGATCCCTTGATATGTGCTTCATTGTCTTTCTGCGCTGTTTTCTTTGCCCAGTAGTCGTCCGTCGGTTTCGGTCCCTGACCTGCCTTGTTATGCCATTCGTCACAATGCGGTTCATCCGGTCTTCTTCCGCCTTCACAGAAGACATATTCTTTACCTGCAGCACTTCTGTCCTGAAGCATGCCTCTGACACTTCTGCCGAACTGTGTATGATCAGGTGTAACACCTGCATAATCCATTACCGTCGCATAGAAATCCACCAGTTCTGTCAGGCCGTCACAGATACCGGGATCGACCGGATCGCCCTTCGGAGGCTTCACCAGGAACGGCACTCTCGTCAGGCAGTGTTCAAATGTATTCTGTGATTTTTCCGGAAGATCATAGTCACCGGTGAAGTCACCGTGATCGGACAGGAAGAAGATCGCACAGTCATCATAGATGCCTGCTTCTTTCAATGCGTCGATCACCATACCGGTCAGGTCATCGATAAATGAGCACTGTGCCAGATAGATCGCTCTCATTTCTTCGAACTGCTCATCTGTCCAGGTACTTCCGCCGGTCAGTTCTCTCAGTTTTTCAATGATCCTGGATTTGCCGGTCGTTTCATTGAAACGGACACGCTCCGGGATTTTTGACGCATCGATCCTGTTTCTGTATTCAGGTGATGTAACATACGGGCAGTGCGGATTGAACCAGCCCAGGAACAGGCACAGCGGTTTCTCAGGATCAACGGGATGCAGGATCCTGTCGATCGCTGCCTTTGTGACCTCCAGGTCATTTGCCTGAAGTCTGTTCTGTCCTTCGACAACACCTGTATAGTGCATGTAGCGGTCTTTCTTTTCCTTTGCAGGCTGGGGCAGCTTAAACGGCTTTGTCCCCACAGGAACAGACTCGTCATAATAGTAGATCTCATCTGCATGCCTGTAGTCCAGTCCCTCATACTGTCCTGCAACAAGATCATTCCTGCCGTTCATCCAGACATAATATCCGGCATCCTTCAGTTCGGAGAACAGTGAGCTCTCTTCAGGATGCAGCAGGTGAGTCATCGTACGATGTCCTCTGGTATGGGGATAGAGACCCGTAAAGAAACTGCACCGGCTCGGTACACATACAGGGTTCTGGCAGAATGCATTGGAAAAGCTGACCGCCTCGGTTTCCTGTAGACGGTCAAGCACCGGTGTGCAGGATGCAGGGTTTCCCAGATGCGCAACGGCATCAGCCCGCATTTCGTCGGGATTCAGAATGATGATATGAGGTCTCTTCATACGGCTGTCTTCTCCTATTATTTCATTTTTTTCAGACGTACCAACGTATCGCCGTGTCTGCGTTCATCCTGGACGACCCGCTTCAGCCACGGGTAAGTATTTGTCAGTTTTTCGTGTTCGTTTGCGGCATCATATTCGCTCTGGGCCATCATATTCATTGTGCCTTTCAGTCCGAATACGCCTCTTATGACTGAAAAAAACCTGCGGTCTCCTTTTCCCTGCACTGCTGTCGAGCCTGTCTGACGTTCCATAAGTGAAACATGCGACTGCTTGTCATCCCGGATCTTCAGCAGGGCTTCGCGTACCCTGGGGTCTTTTGCCTTCCCTGCCATCATTTCATATACGGGAATACTGTCACTTGCGTACTTCAGGATCTTCAGCAGTTCCTTCTGTCTGTTACTGTTCATATTTCTTCTGCAGGATCTGTCTGATCTCAGCCAGATCATAGACTGCATGATCCGGTCCGAAATCGATCAGTCCCTGTTCCTTTTCTATTTTTGTCAAAGCAGCGATCACTGTTGACCCGGCGTTTCTGCCTGCCAGCAGGTCACTGACACTGTCTCCGACATAAACGCTTTCGCTGCAGCCCAGATGTTCCATGGCATACAGGATGCCGTCCGGCGCAGGCTTCGGTTTCTGATGATCATCCTGACACACCAGGACCTCAAAATACTGATCCAGTTCAAATTCTTTCAGGATCAGCTCCAATGATTTCCTGAGCCTGGAAGTAACGATGCCAACCGGATATCCTTCTTCTTTCAGCCATGACAGCAGTTCAACAGCGCCGCTCATCGGCTTCATCAGTTCCCGGAGATGCTGTTCCTGGAACTTTCTGTATTCTTCCATCACCTCAAATACATCCGCGTCCGGAAAGAACTTGCGCATCTCTACCTCAAGAGGAGGTCCGAGAACTTCTGTTTTCCGGTCATCGGTAAATTCTTCCGGCGTGGCATAGATCTCAAACACGTGGCAATAACTGGAAATGACCGCCGGTTCCGAGTCCATCAATGTTCCGTCAAAATCAAATAATACTGCTGGTAAACTCATTTGTTTTCTTCCTGATCCTTATTTTCCAGATATGTATACAATTTATTTTTAAAATTCGTAGTCGCGTTGTATCCTTCTTCTTTCAGGATGAAGTTCGTGACCGCGGACTCGATCAGGATACGCATGGAACGCCCTGTGCTGACAGGAAGCACGATCGTCGGGATCAGGATATCCAGGATCCTCGTAAATCTGGATGACACTTCACCAAGACGTTCATACTCATCATTGGGATCGTATTTCACAAGGTTGATCACGAGATCAACGCTGTGCTTCTCCATCAGGCAGTTTGCCCCGTACATCCGGGCAACATCAACGATACCGATCCCCCGGAGTTCCAGCATTCCCCTTAACAGATCCGGTGCATGTCCCACGATCCTGTTGTGGATCTTCTGCAGGTCAACACGGTCATCGGCGATCAGGACCTGACCGTCCCTGATCAGCTCAAGCGCAGTCTCTGACTTGCCCATTCCGCTGTCCGCAAGCAAAAGTACGCCCTTACCGTAAACGCTCATCAGGACACCTGATACTGTCGTTTCTTCTGCCAGTTTTTCATCCAGATATGTGATCAGGTCTACGACCATTCTGTACGTATCAAACGGTGTTCTGAAGATCGGGAAGTTCCGCTCATCAGCGACCTGTTTCAGTACAGGAGGGATCGGATTATTATGTGTTATCAGCATCATCGGCGTCAGCGGGTCGGTGATCGGTTCATAACGTTCACGCTGCTGCTGATCGTTCAGCGTTTCGATAAACTGCATTTCTTTGTGGCCCATTATGATGACACGGCGGGGACTGGTCGGTTTGACATAACCCATCAGCTCAAAACCCGGTCGGTTGATGTCCGGAACGACTACCCACCTCTTTAATGACTCTTCATTCCCGGTCAGCTGCTCAAACTGAAAGAACTCTTTGATTTCACTGATCAGTACTTTCTTATCATATGTTTTTTCTTCCATTATAGACTCCGTTCAAGTGGATTATAACATGCCGTTCTTTCACTTGATAAGACAGGGTACACAACTTTGGCAAACAGAATATCCGTTTATCCGTCCATAAATAAAAGGGACCGTATTCAGTCCCCGTTATTGCTGTTTTTCTGCTTTTCCTTTGTCCATTCCAGCGCCTTTTTCAGGTACTGTCCGGTCCAGCTTTCCGGAACCTCGGCGATCTCTTCCGGTGTTCCGCACGCGATCACCGTACCGCCGTTGTCGCCTCCTTCCGGTCCCAGATCAATGATCCAGTCTGCGCA
>JAEIGA010015594.1_pt1 | contig 11563 bp, 17 predicted proteins | sample 9270691 | NCBI WGS metagenome assembly JAEIGA01 (sample SAMN17057246, study PRJNA624740) | gut metagenome | biome: biome; isolation source: fecal sample | host: Bos grunniens | place: China: Xizang | collected 2019
ACAATTATAGCGGAGCAATGGTAGCTATGCTATTGGGGCTTGCGACAAAGACACGGGAAGTATATATATAAACGAGGAATTGGAAGGTCCTCTAATGAAAAAGGTGATTTGTCATGAGGTCGCCCATGCCGCAATGTTTAGCTATGAGATTTATCTCGAACCCGCGCAAGAGGAAGTTTTAGCCGACTTAATCGCCTCTTATGGCCATGAAATAATTTCTATAACCAATAAAATTTTTAACAGGATAAAAAAATAGGGGAACTATTAAAAATAGTTCCCCTTATTTTTTTTGAAAGATTATAAAGTCTGGTGATGATATTTATCTTCAATAGCTTTAAAATAAATGTCTCCCTAATGGTTGCCTCCAAGTCTGTTGTAAAGACTATGATCGGCTGAAATTTGAGAGAAATCATCGAAGGTAATTACATAATCTGGATCAAGTAATTTTTTACAATCTTTGAAATATTCTTTACGCATATTATAAAGTAAGCCTTCTTGATATAAATCTCTATAACCCTAAGATACTTCTCTTGAAGTTTCTAAAATATGATAGATTTCTTTATGCGAATCAACAATTTCTTTATGTAATTGTTTCATTTCGTTATTGATATTGAGCTCTTCCTATTCAAACTCTTCTTCTTTTTCTTGAACTATGCCAAGCACTTCTTCTTTAAGTTCCTGAACATCATCAAGAATCTATTTTTTAAAGGGTTCAAGATTATCTTTTTCTTCCTCTGCTTTTCCGCGTTTGTAGCGAGCAATGAGTTTATTTATTAAAACGGTAACACCTGAACCGATTAAGCCAAAAACAAATGTTAGCCAATATTTAGCAAAAAATGCGATAAACGCTTCCATTTAACCAACACACCCCTTTCTTTGTTTTTATCTTTCATAAAATATAAAATTTCTTTATAAATGACTTAAACGGAGTTGACCTTAAAAGGCCGACTCCGTTTTTTTGATTATATGAGCTCCTATACAAATAGCATCGCTTTCGTCTTGCGAAACTTTTTTGCCATAGGTATTTAATACATATTGTTGAGCATTCTTCTTTTGATCTGCTCTTTTGGCACCTTTAATCCCGAGTGTAGATTTCCAAGAGGTAGAGTGAACTATATCATAAGGAATATTTAATTCAGTAAATAATTCCTCAACCACACCGAAGACCTCCGCCAAGGCTTTGTATGTGGCGGGATTAACATTACTTTGTAACTAAATATCTTCAAAGGCAGCTTGATTAACTTCGTGATAAGCACATAATTTAATAATTTCAGTTCTTAACTATACTAAACGATTGCCAAAATAAGGGTCGTCTAAATCAAAAGTACCGCTATCTATTAAATCGCCGTCTTTAAATATAGAATAACCAGTACAGCGACTGCTTTGGTCTAATGCTAATAAAGTCTTATGTGGCACTTGTGGGCACCTCACTGGTTGAACCAAAACCACCTACACGAATTGTATCAGTACAAGTAGCACCTTCAGCTCTATAATAACGCTTAATGATACCTTGACCTATAATATCACCTTTCTTTAATTGAATTGGAACAGGTGATAAATTAATTACTTGGAAATAAATATGACCTTCATTATCTGGGTTGTTGTAATAATCGGCATCAATAATACCTACACCATTAGCTAAGATTAACCAATATTTTAAAGGAGTTGAACTACGAACTGATAATTCAAGATAATAACCCGGATCCAAATGACACTTTATTCCAGTAGGAACCAGAGAGGGTTTACATCCGGAAGTTTTGGTATATTTCGCCATTTCTTCTAAAGTAATTGGCGTATTATAATACATAGGACAGTTATTGTGAGCAGTATTTTCTAATGAAAAACTTAACTCGTGCCAAGGCCCTATAACTATATCTTCTGCTACCACAAAATCGCAGCCCGCGGAATTGCCGGTCTTATACTCCGGTAGGGCTAGACCGCAATCTTTATATTTCGAAACAAACTCAAAACGATTCATAACCAGTCTCCTCATAGATAGGTGCGCCTATTGGCTCTTTTTCATCATCAAATACTTTGGTTAATGAAACCTTATACCAAGAATCAACAACTTCACCTTTCTATTTCTTTTCTTTATAATCTCTACTATATTTTGTAAGAGTATAATCAGAACTGTTTTTAGCCGATTCGATTAAAGATGCTGCTTCACTTTCTGTATCTGCTCTGTAAACTTCTACTTTGCTAATTAAATATTTAGACATATATATTCTCCTTACTCAAAATAAATTACATTTACTTCATCTAAATTTGTAAAACTTGTATGGGCGAATTCTAAAATTTCATCGCCAATTTTATCAGCATATGGACTATGCTGAACGTGAATATCTTTAATGCCGCGAGCATCAGCTAAGCTAGCTGCTAACTCTGCTACATTACCTATTTCCGCATAAAATGTTTCAACATTATTGCCTTCACGCACCATAACTCGTTGAGCCGTGTCAAATAAATTAAAACTACAAATTATATACCGCATACTTCTACTCCTCCATCATAATTGAAGAAATACATAGCGTAAGCTTCTTCGTCCTTTTGGATCCAAATCTCTAACGCATTGCCTTCAACACTATCAATACTTTTAATAGTAGCGCCAAAACATTTGATACAATCTATTACTACATCTTCAATTTTTTCTGTTTCATTAGAACAAATACGGAATACTGTATAATATTTTAATTCATTACAAAGCAACATAAAATATGTACCTTCTTGGGCTATCATATTAATTTTCTCCTTACCCGCAATTAAATCCTTTTTCTTAATATCGGGTAGCTGAGCAACAATACTTTTATTCATTTCGTAAAGGTTCATGCCGAACTCGCCTTTTGGAGTTTCAACCGGTTCCCATTCGCCATTTATGCATTTAAACATTTTCTTTTCATTATGAACATAGCAAAGTTCTCCTTCTTCTCGGTTCTCTAAGCCATTCATAATTCCTAAACTTGTAACTTGTAACATAATTATTTCATCTCCTTTTACTCTTTTATTATACCAAAAAATTATTTTTTTGTCAAATTAATAATTCTTTGATTGGAGCTTCCTCGCATTTTTAAAGTTATATCTCTTAATCTTTCTATATACGGACCGTCAATTAAAAAATCAGCCGCCATTAAAATATATTTTAACTCTGGGTCACTTTCCGCTTTTTGAATTAAATCTTCATACATATAACCAGTCCAAACAAATATTTTTGTATGTGGACTCAATAACTTTGTTTTATAAATTAGCCCCATAACTTCGGGAATATTACTAGGAGCAAGAGGTTCGCCACCTTGAATACATAAAGAGCGATAAATATTATTTTCATTTAAAGCATCTATAATTTCCTTGGCGGTTTCAAAAGTAAATAACTCTCCGCCTCTAAAATCCCAAGTTTCTGGATTGTGACATCCTTCGCAGCGGTGCGGGCACCCCTGAACGTAAACTGTTACGGATACGCCAGGAGCTGCCGCAAAATCATTCTTATTTATTCCGGCTATTCTCAAAAGAAATCCACCTCATAACAATAATGATGTAAAGCTGGGCAAATATATAGCTAAATATAATCTTTCGGTATGCGAATATCAATAAGTGCCTTGGCGGCACGAACTCCACAATACTTACTCTCTAATGGATAAACCACCCAAGGCTTATCTTTTATTCTTAACTCAATACGATTTTTTCTATTACTAATAATTCTCGCATCAAGTTTTTTAATTAAATCTATAATAGTCTAGTCTAGTTCATAAGCAAAGATGACTCCTGTGCCTTCATTGTCGCCATACCACTCTGGTTTCTCTCTATTATATGTTCTTCTTATATCTCCAATATACCGTGCGTCCATTGATGTTTGCATCGCATTTCTACCTCCTGCTGTTTGCCTTGATTGAAGGCAGTTTTATAGTTGCCGGTTAAGTATCCGGTTACACGACGAAGCTGCTGTATATTCGTGCTTCCACATTCGGGACAACGATTATTAAATTCATCGGTATATCCACAATCCAAACACATATCATTTGGAACATTAATAGCAAAATATGGAATGTCTTTACTCATAGCATAATTTACTAAAACTTCAAGGCCGTCTATATTATTTTTTACTCCACTATCAAGCTCTACATAAGTAATACACCCAGCTGATGAATAACCAGTGAGTTGAGACTCGATATCGATTTTTTCAAACGGGCCCATTTCTTTCCAAACCGGCACGTGCATAGAGTTAGTAAAGAAATCCTTATCAGAAACATTTTCAATAATTCCATATTTATCTTTGAATTTTTTCATAGCAGTAAAACAAAGATTTTCCGCAGGTGTATAATAAACACCAAAATTTAATTTATATTTATTCTTAAATTCAAGACAGCGGTCTTCGAAAAGTTGTTCGATTCTTCTAGCTAACTTCATACCTTCCGGTTCAGTGTGGTCGGTGTCGATTAAGAGTTGAAGGGTTTCGGCCAGACCTAATTGTCCAATAGCCAAAGTACCGTGTTTAAGAGCACTTTCAATTCCTTCTTCTGGATTATAGCCCGCCATTAAACCATTCTCATATAAGAATTTAGCTGAGTCTGGAGATTGAGAACAAATCCATTTATATCTTTCAATAAGCATATCTTTTGCTTCGTGAATTTTTTTATCTAAAATTTCAAAGAAAGTGTCAATAGTTAAACCTTCCAAGTTTTCATCAAACATAGGAGCTTTCTCCAAAGCAATTTCTTTTGCTTTCATAGCCAAAGTTGGCATAATGATAGTCACAGGGCATATATTGCCGCGTCCATCTTTTAACTGTTCAAAGCCATTAATATCCCAACCATTTGCTGTGCGGCATCCCATTGTCGAGAAATAAGTTTCCGGACGATTAGGGTCATATCCCGCATTACCAGACCAGTCTACATTAGCATAGTTAGGATAAAGTCTTTGAGCGGTTGAGCGTAAAGCTTTTCTAAATAAATCATAGTTAGGGTCGCCAGGTTGGCGATTTACTCCACGCATACATTGGAAAATTCCGCAAGGGAAAATTGAAGTGCGGTGTCTGCCACCCAATCCTTCGATTGAAACCTCCAAGAGTGCGTCAGTAATTAACCTACCTTCGGGTAGGGTACAGGTGCCATAATTGATTGAGGTAAATGGTAACTGATTACCTGATCTACTTTGTAAGGTATTAAGATTGTGGTATAATCCTTCCACAGCTTGATGGATTTCCTCTTTAAGCATTTCCATAGCGTAATCATAAGCACCTTTATATTCGAATATGTCTGTATCTTCGATAGAGGCCTTTGTTTTATCTTCGCCCCACATTTTACACATTTCGTTGTCCACTTCGATATTTTCAATATATTTCAGTCCTTTTTTGTAATGTTTAACAAAGCTTTTGCGAACATAAGGAACCATAGTCCAGTCTAAGTGAGAAGCGCTTACGCCCCCAAATTGTTGAAGGCTTTCTAGCTAGAATATTACTGCGATAAGCTGGAATGCTGTATTCACTGACCCAGCTGGACGCACATCGGTTTGACGAGTATCAAATCCCTCCGCCAAAAGCTTGTCAAATGGAATAGTTAAGCAATTGTGCATACCAACAGCATAAGAATTTAAATCGTGAATATAAATTTCATTATTGTTGTGATTATCTCTTGCCATAGATGATACACAATAATCTAACGCATATTTCTTCCAAACTACGTCGCCGGCTTCGCCCATACGACCACCAAAGGATTGTTCGTCCACATTCGCATTCTGGTTCTAAACATTTTTAGCTTTGAGTTTGTTAGATATTTCTTTAATCATATCATCGGTATAGCCTCTTACCACTTCGCGTTTATAACGATAACGAATATAGGCTCTGGCTACATCAAGTCTCTCTGACCGCATTAAATAGTTTTCTATGCGGTCCTATATTTTCTCTATTGGAACTGGATATTGATTAAGTCCCACAAAACGCTCAATTGCGTCTGCTATGTCTTCTGCGGTCTCGGTCTCATAGAGGACCCCATCGACCTCAATAAAAGCTTTATTAATTGCTGTTATAATTTTATTCTTGTCAAAATTTTCTACTTCACCATTTCTCTTGTATACTTTCATTTAATTTCCTCCCTTTCTAATACAAAATCTTGTGGTGTAAATTTTTCGGTATTTACATAATATTTGAAAATTGAGGGTAATACATTATCTATTTTTGATACGATTCCGCCAGTGAACTAGGGACAGAATGTTAGTATACAAGTCTAATTTAGTATTATTTGTTAAGCTTACAAAATCCGCGGTACTATCTTCTATGTCACAGAAATCTTCTCGGTCAGTTTTAAATCTTCTAAAAATTTCATCTATATCGGGATTATCTTCTCTACTTAATTGACGTATTAATCTAATATTATCTTTTGTGTTAATATAGAAAACCATTACTTCTAAATTTTTATTTGAAAGTAAAATGTCTAAACGAGTAGGATCGAATATACCTATGTTAATTTTATTTATATCGTAACAATCCAAAGTAGTACCATAGAACCAATTATTAAATTCTGCCATTTCAACAATGCGGTCAGAAAGCAAATACTCGGTCATAGCTTCGCGAGTAGTGTAATAATAATTCTTACCTTCCTACTCGCCCTCACGCATTGGGCGGGTAGTGTAAGAAACTATTCTATGAAACGCTTTGGACTTATTATATTTCTTTAATAACATATTTAAGATAGTGTCCTTGCCGCATCCCGAAGGACCGACGAGGGCAAATACTTTATATTTTTTCATTAGTCTTCTCCTTTTGCTCTTTCGGTTTGTAGTATAATATTACCATGCGGCAATACCTGTCTTATTTTATATAGTTGATGTCCACCACTAGAAGCATACTTCTTAGCAATGAACTGGTCACCTGAACGCATCCCTTGAACCACTACCATGCTTCCTCGACCAAACCAACTTTTTTCAATTACGTGTTTTACACCATCTGAGCCGCGTTCTGAGATTTGTTTATCAAACAACGCAAAGTATTCTTTTCTAAAACGAACACTTACTACTCCATCAGGTGTTAATAGGGTTAATGTTCCCTTATCTTTATTTTTACCAATACAAGTTCCATATATTTTACTTAGCTTAAATAAGTTAATTTGTTTGCCACCTTTATAGAACGAGCTAGCTATTTCTGGTTCTTCTGGCAAATCGAAGAAACTTGTAAAACCATATTTTTCTTTATCAACTTCCGCAAGTTCGTGGTCGTGATAATAATAACACATAGCCTCCATTTCCCAAGCAGAGATTGTGCCTTTGGCATATTTCTCCCATTGTTCCATAAAAATTATGTCATTTAATTGTTTAAGTATTTCTTCTTTTTCGGCTTGAAGCCAATTACGGAATACATTCATATACTTTTGATAAATTTTATCCCATACTTTGATTTTAATAAACCAAGCAAGATTATCAGTTTCTATCAAGCTTTCACAATCTATTTTATTGATAAAATCAAGAGCTCGTGTGTCTAATGTATACATGCCGTCATAGCTGCTTGGATCCGCCTTAGTGATTGCTTTGAGGTATCTATTAAATTCGTATACTGAGAACGCCATACGTTGTTCTTCTGTTTCTCTCGGCAACATACCATATTTAATTAAAGTTGGCATATTTTGTAATGTTAAGTTATTCTTCTTATCGCAAGTTTCCCAAATATACCAAGCCATACATTGTTTGCGGTCCATCATTTCATCAAACGCACCCGCTTTAATAAGAGAAATCATTGCTCCTTTTTTAGGATTTACTTTTTGTAAATAATCCCTTGGCGAAGCATAAGGTCTATTTGCGATCGTTGCTTCAATGAGGTCATCTCCAACATTAAGCATTCCTCGCAAACCAAATAGTATACGATTATTTTCAACATCAGGAACAAATGTATAAGAGGAATGGTTGATGTCTGGCGGCACGATATTAATACCTTCGCCACGCATCTTACCTATTGCCGTTGCTATTTTGTCATAGTTATTAGACTTAGCTCTCTTCTTTTTCTTTTTAGTCTTTTTATCTTCCGCGTCTTCATATTCAAACTCTTCAAAATCTTCGGGTTCATAAATATCTACTACATCCTCTTCTTCTTTTTCTTCTTCTTGCGCTCCACCACTATCAGCGATTAAACAAGCACAGTTCCAAAAGATAATCGGAAAACGATGTGCCAAATTCATTTCTTGTAATGCTACAAGCGAGTAAGCCAAAGTGTGAGATAAGTTAAAACTATAACCACGGCTCATCGCAACTAGCACATTCCAAACATAATTACATAAATTTTTGCTTAATCCTTCTTCTTCGACTTTGGCGAAATATTGTTCTTGTAATCCAAGAAATTCCGCAGGCTTCTTCTTCGCAACAGCTTTACGAAGTGAGTCCGCCCAAGATAGGTCAAAGCCGCCACATTCTGGCATTTGAACCAAAGACATAATCTTTTCTTGCGATTCAGCTATACCATAGGAAGATTCGAGAATAGGTTTAAGAAGTTCTTGTTCGGCTTTCGTCAAACCATATCGACTCATTTCTTGATACCACTGAGTAATATCTTCTTTATATCTTGCGTATTTATTTAAAGGCTGTTCTTCACCCGGTGATTGAGCCATAAGACGAATAACTGAGTTTAATACGGCTAAGTCATCTACCGACTCTGGTTTGGTTAAAGCTATACCTTGAATACCACTCTGTTTTTCCATTTGGAAAAGTGATTGAATTGAATGGTTCCAAACCATTTCCCACATTTGAGGGTCTGAACGTTCCAAATTGTAAATACTTAAATATTTTTCATAAGTTTTTCTTAATGTATCTTCTGGTGTCATATAACCTTGGTCTATCAATAAATCCATACAAAAATGAATTTTATCCAAGGCTTCAATAGAAAGTAAGTCGATTTTAATCAAACTACAATCTTCGCAGTCGTGTAGATCGAACTGCGTCACCACATCTCCACTAGGTATTTTCATTAAAGCAGTGGAGTTTGTAAAAGGTTCATCTACAAAGATAACACCGCCAGCGTGTTCGCCAACTCGGCAAATTAAGCCTTCTATCTTTTGGGCGACTTCCCAAAGTTGCGGATACTCATTCATCTTTTGGATAAACAGAGGAACCGGAGCAAATTCGTCATCGCCATAATAACATTGTGATAATGTGCGGACCTTGCCTCGATCCGCGGGGATAAGAGCTGAGATTTCAAGAGCTATATCATTGTTGATTCCAAGACCCCTGGCCGCAGTCTGAACCGCAGACTTGCTACCCTCAGTACCAAAAGTTACGATATTAGAAACTCTATCTTGACCATAGAACTCTCTTAACGCATCTAATACTTGACTACGTCTACCACCTTCGATATCCGTATCAATATCAAGAACTGACGCACGTTTGGGGTTAAGGAAACGCCAAGCATAAGTTTTTGTAGTTTCCCACATAGGATTAATTTGTATAATATCTAAAATATATAATAATAAGAAACCTACACCTGAACCACGGCCCGCACCAACAAGTGTGCCCGCATCCCAACATACATCTAATATCTTTTGGAGATTAAGGAAATACGCAGACCAATGGGCTTTGTTCACCTGTGAGCTAACCCAAGTTGCTTTAAGATTTTCCTCCAACTCACGATAAACTTCTTCATTTTGTAAACGCTTGTCATTCGTTAGCTTTTCTACAACTAACTCTGCTAGTCGTCTATCTCCATCAAATGAAGAGTCGCGGAATGTTTTAAGGTAAGGAATTTTTTCGTAATAAAATTCGTCAAATGTAGTTAGAGTTGGAACCTTCCAAGCCAATGAAGGAATTTTTAATGGTTTCAACAAACTATAATCTTCACATTTATTTCTAATATCTAAAATATTATGATAAGCAGTTTGAATTTCTTCTGCTGTCAAGTGAGTAGACATATATTCTTCTATCTCGACTGTTCCCATCATATAAGTAGTTTGATAGAAGTCACTAACTTCTCTATCACCTTCCTGAGCTTTGAGAAACGCTTCGTGAATCGGTGCGTCTTCTTTTTTCATATAATGAGTATCGGTTGAGATAATATAAGGAATATCTAAATCTTTGGATAGTTTAATAATCTCTTTATTTACAAATACTTGTTCTTCATTACTAGAAGGTTGTAATTCTAAATAAAAATTACCTCGTCCAAAAACATTTTCCATTGAACGTAACCAACCTTGAATTTTACTATAAAAATTATCATATAACGCATGGTTGGGATCGGTTCTCCATTGAAGTAGTTTTGTTCCCAAGAATCCGCCTAAGCAAGCTGTCGTGGCGATTACATGACCGGGGTTAGCTCCAATAATATCTATAATATCTTGATAATAAGTCGGCACTCGACGCATCTTATTAGTCATATAAGACCTTAACCAAGCTCGTGTAGATATTTCACGAATTTGTTGATGACCTATTGCGTCTTTCGCCAAGAGAATGAAGTGATAATATTTATCTTCTCCTCTTACAAAATTCTGCCCGTTTAGACCATCTCGACATAAGTAAATTTCATTTCCTAAAATTACTTTAAATTCGGGGTGGTCTTTTTTTATTTTTGTATAATATTTTTCTATTTTAACGGCATTGCTAATCGTTTCGTGTTCCGTAAAAGCTATTACATTATGCCCTAATTCAATAGCATAATCTATCATATCTGTATGACGAGTTATAGCATCACGCAAACGAAAGTTAGAATATTCCGTGTGGTTATGTAAGGAACCTGGATAACCTATCATTTATTTCGCTCCTTTAATTATTTTTTCTTTACATATATATTATAACATATTTTTTCAGATTTGTCAAGTCTCTTCCTAACTACCACTAGGCCTCACCAATGGGATACCATGGTCAGGCCTTTTTGATAATAACTAATTTATCAGAAGCACGGGTTGCTCCTGTATATAAATATTTGATGTGGTCTTCTTTTGTAAATGGGAAGCCTTCTTCAAATAATAAAACTTTATTGTATTCACTACCTTGGCTTTTCCAGCAGGTAATAGCATAGCCATAATCATATTCCAATGGGCGTATAATGGCGGGGAATTTGCGGAAATTATTTTTATTAACAGTAGGTTCTCCTTCGGTTAGTAATTTATAATCCATATTCAAACCATAGAACATAGGGTCAAGGATTTTGGTTTCCACGTCAAGGTCGGTATAGTTTTCAGTTAAGAAATCAACTGTCAAATGTTTAGTCAGCCAATTACTATATTTATCATCTATTTGAAAACCTTTGATATAACCGATAGAGCCATTAACGAGGCAGTCACCCACTTCGTTGACAACATCCCAATAATTTTTTAAACAAATTACTTTATCCCCTACAATAGGCTCGGGATTATCTACATCATGTATCATTTTCCGCATTTGTTGATTTACTCTCATACGGGTCGCATTAGTCGCTACAATAACCTGGTCCGCCCAAGTATACATTCCGCCAACCAATTCACCTGGTTCAAGAACTTGAATTTCATTACCTTTAAAACTTTGTAAAGGTTTGCCAGCTCGAATATCCATAGTTAATCTAATAATCTCGCTCTCTTGGGCTTGTCGCATAATCTCGTCTAAGAAGATATGAGGTTTATCAAGAACA
>JAEIGA010015595.1_pt1 | contig 11563 bp, 9 predicted proteins | sample 9270691 | NCBI WGS metagenome assembly JAEIGA01 (sample SAMN17057246, study PRJNA624740) | gut metagenome | biome: biome; isolation source: fecal sample | host: Bos grunniens | place: China: Xizang | collected 2019
ATTACTACGGGAGCGATTGCCGCGCTTCCGATTCCTACCACAAAACGCGCCGCAAGCATAAATATGAGTGACGGTGCAACCGCTGTCATAATATTTCCGACAATAAATATCAAAATTCCGAGAAGCAGCGTGATTTTTCTACCTATCACGTCACCCAGCTTTCCAAGAATCGGGGCAAATGCGGCGGTGGAGATAGACATGGCGAGCGCCGTCCACGTTGTGTTATTATAATTGAGGCCAAGATCCCCAACGAATGCAGGTCCGAGAACCGTCGTAAACCCGCCGATAATACCTATTAAAAAAGCCGCAAGCGCATAAGGAACGAACCCTAGTAGATAAGATTTTGAGTTTGTTCTTTCCATAATCTCTCCTTCATAATCATTGTCGTTTCGTAGTATGTCCGTTTTTTGCTGAATTATTTACACACAAATCGAGCATAATATTTTTTGAAAAGAGCACTACCTCTAAAATCAAAAAAGGAGATGAATTTTATGTCATTGATAGGTAAGGAAATTTCAGATTTCAAGGCACACGCATTTCACGAAAACGATTTCAAATCGGTATCTAAGGAGGATATTCTCGGTAAATGGAGCGTATTCTTCTTCTATCCCGCGGATTTCACCTTCGTATGTCCCACAGAGCTTGAGGATCTTGCAGACAAATATGAGGATTTCAAAAGCGTAGGCTGCGAGATATATTCCGTTTCCACAGACACGCATTTCGTTCACAAAGCTTGGCACGACGCTTCGGAGCGAATTAAAAAAATCAACTATCCCATGCTTGCCGATCCAACCCACCGCATTTCAAAGGATTTTGAGGTTTTAATTGAGTCCGACGGTCTTGCAGAGCGCGGAACATTTATTATCAATCCCGAAGGAAAGATCGTTGGATATGAGGTAATGGCAGGAAACGTAGGCAGAAATGCCGAGGAGCTTTTCCGACGCGTACAGGCTTGCCAGTTTGTTCACGCTCACGGTGATCAGGTATGTCCTGCTAATTGGAAGCCGGGGGCTGAAACGCTTAAGCCCAGTCTCGATCTTGTGGGTCAGCTTTGATGAAATCTGATTCAAATTATGATAAAGATAAGCTCTATGACGTGATTGTCATAGGAGGCGGTCCTGCCGGACTTACCGCCGCCCTTTATCTTGCACGCGCGAAATACAGAGTTTTGGTGCTTGAAAAGGAGCAATTCGGTGGACAGATCACCATTACCAATGAGGTGGTCAATTATCCGGGAATAAGTAAAGCAAGCGGTAAAGAAATAACCGAGACTATGAAGCGTCAAGCTGATGCTTTCGGTGCGGAGTTTTTGCTTGCAGAGGCTGTCGGTCTTGACGTTGACGGAGATATAAAAACCGTGCAGACTGACAAGGGAGATTTTTTGTGTCTTGGTATTCTGATTGCTACCGGAGCTCATCCCAGAGCTATAGGATTCAAGGGAGAGGCAGAACACAAGGGGCGCGGCGTTGCTTATTGCGCTACGTGCGACGGAGAATTCTTTGCGGGTAAAGAAATTTTCGTTATTGGCGGCGGATATGCTGCTGCGGAGGAAAGTGTTTTTTTGACCAAATTTGCAAGCCACGTTACAATTTTAATACGAGGCGATGATTTTACCTGCGCGGCGGCGGTTGCAGAGCCGGCAAAGAAGCATGATAAGATCAGTATTCTTACGAATACGGTGGTTGAAGAAGTATCCGGAGAGGGCGGACTGAATTATATACGCTATAAAAACACGAAAACCGAAGAGGTTACGGAATACCGAGCTGATGAGGGAGATTTTTTCGGCGTGTTTGTTCTGGCGGGATATATACCTGATACTAAAATTGTTAAGAACCTTGTGCAGCTTAACGAGCACGGCTATATCGTCACAGACACAGAGCAGCGAACGAGCGTTGACGGCGTATATGCTGCGGGCGACGTTTGCATTAAACCTCTTCGTCAGATCGTTACCGCAACGGGCGACGGCGCTCTTGCTGCTACCGAGCTTGAAAAATACGTCTCTTTCGTGCAAAGCAGAACGGGAATTTCTGCGAAGCCTCCTGTTTCAAAGGATTATAAGCCGGAACAGACTGTCAAAAGCATCGAGAGCCAAGGCGAGCCGAACGAACTGCTATCGGAGGACATCAAGGCGCAGCTACGCACTCTGTTTGAAAGAATGCAAGGCGATGCCATACTCAAGCTTTTCCTTGACGGGCGAGAGATATCACGGGAGCTTGAGAGTTATATGCGTGAGCTTGCTTCAATTTCGAATAAGCTGACGGTCGACGTGGCAGACGTCAATGCCTCCTCTGATTTCGCGCCGTGCGTAAAGTTGTGCCGCGCTGACGGAACGGAGACGGGACTTGCCTTTCACGGAGTTCCGGGCGGACATGAATTTTCTTCATTTGTCTTGGGTATCTATAATGCAATTGGACCGGGACAGCCAATTGATGATGAAACAGGGAAACGAATTCAAGCGATAAGCAAGCCTACTGATATTAAGGTGCTTGTGTCATTGTCTTGCACAATGTGTCCCGATACCGTGGTGGCGGCACAGCATATCGCGGCAAAAAACAAAAACGTTACGGCTGAGATATATGACGTTCATCATTTTGAAGAAATTAGAAAGAAGTACAACGTCATGAGCGTTCCGTGCATCTTAATCAATGACAGTAATATTTCTTTTGGAAAAAAGAACATTGAACAGATACTCCAGCGGATTGGGTGAACAGCAAAAGGAAAAAGAACGTCATTTTTCTTGACGAAGCTCTGAATTTATGTCCACAAAAGCGAAAATACGGCATATCTCTTTTGAGACGTGCCGTACTCTTAAAAACTATCCCTTAGAGTGTCGCTCTGAAGCTCGCCGCTTTTATTAGCATTATACTATTAACCGAACATATGCTAATACCAAAGGAAGCTGCGAGAATTATCACGGTAAGTGTGATATCCAATATCCGCTTTTTTGTTTTTCTGCTCATAAAGCCTCCTTGATAAATTCTTTTTTATCTGCCGCGGGATTAAAGCGTGACGTCGTCGCTCTTTTTCGTGGGGTGGCGGAATAAAATTCTGTGGTATGAGGCGGCGAAGATGAAGTGGTCGTAATAGGATTCAAGGCGCGCTTCGTGCTTGCCGAACTCTTCGGTAAAGGTATCGAACGCTGCCATAGCACCAAGGTCGTCGCCGACGCATTTTTTCTTGAGGATTTCCGAGATGTATCGGCACAGAGAGACGTGGTCGGAAAGAAGTCTTACCGAGGCGGTTCTTATTCTGTATTCGGAGTTATAGCTTTCCTTTATCAGCTCCTCGCCTTTTTGGAGAATTTTTGACACGGTATCGAGGTTTTTCAAATATTTGGGGTTATAATATGCGGAAATTTCGGGGTTTGCCGAGCCTTCGCCCTCAAGATATTTCTGGTCGAATGCGTCACCGAGTTCTTCAAGATACGAGAGGAATTCCTGCCACCTGTCACCGTATGCGTGGGAGAAATAATCCTCAGCTATTTGTTCGTAGTCAAGCGAGGTGTCGAAAAGCTCTCTTGCGTAAGCGTAAAACGCAAATCCGTTCGGGAAGAACGCGCGCTGAGAGCCGTCCTGAATAATTCCGCCAACACCGTTTTCATGATAGGCTCTGACGTCCTCAACAAGACGCTTTGCAAGCACTGTACCCGAGGGGTCGTATGCCATATGACGCCAGAAGTGGTATTCATAGCAAAGGGTAGCACCGCCCCAGATTTTCTTCCACTCGCCGAAATATGCAAGATATTCGTCAAGGTCGCGGGGGAGTCTCAGTCTGTTGCGGACGTAGGGGGTTGTCTTGCGGCTCTTGCCGTCGAGCGTGTAGGTGTAGCTGCGAGATATCGGGGCGAGAAGAAGCGAAAATCTGTCGGGTGTTTCAATGCGTTCTTCGAGCGGCGGCCAGGTCGTATCAAGGTATACGATAAATACTATACGGGTGGAAAGCTTTCGGAGAGAAAGCTCTCTGTCAAGCTCGTTCATAAGTATCATATAGAAGTCGGAGGGCGTCTTCTTTTTGCACTCGTCACATTCGCAGTGGTTGTTTGCCGCATCGGCAAGCCATACGTGAAGATAGTCGATATTCGAGTGCTTCTCGGCGTAGTCGGCTATGTAATTCACTACACGGGCACGGGCTTTTTCGTTTGACATACAGAAATTAGTGTTTATAGGCTGTCCTCTGAAGAAGCCGCGCTTTCCATCAATTTCAGCCATATACTGCTTTGCATCAGCAGGGATTTTGTCTTCATCAACAGTATACCACGCAAGGTTTGAATCGATGCCGAACGGGTCTATTGTGAAGCCGTGACCGATGTCGTGGAACTCAAGACCGCGGCGTGACATTTCGCACTCGCATTCTCTCTTCCACTGAAGCACGGTTTTTGCGCTTATAGGCTCAGGTGGACGGTTTTTTTCGTTATAGAGGTGATTGTAGTACCAATCGTAGTAGGGGACGGGAGTTTTAAACTCTATCATAAAGACGTTCATACCAACCTTGGGCAGAAAGTCTATAACGTCGGTCATACAGCGCTGAAATTCAGCTCCCTCGTTACAAAGTCCTCTGTAACGGCAGGAGGGCTTGTAGCGGTATTTCACCTCGGGCAAATCCTTTCTGTCGGGGATAAACTCACCGTCGTGACCGGGGAAGAGCCAGCGGCAGCCGCACCGTCTTAAATATTCGTAAACCGAAAGAAGAACCGAGCGAGGATTATCTCCTGCAATAATTCCGCCCTCGTATTCGGTGTCTATGTACAGAATGTCGTCAAGCTCGGTGCTTTCAGCATCCGAGACGTCAAGTCCGAAATCCTGCATAAGACCGAGACGGAAGCCGCGCGTAGCATCGGGGTTGTAGAAAATTTTAATATCACCGCACTCGGGCATCATCATTCTCAGATATTTTTTAAGCTCCTCTGCGGCAAAATCCACAGCGCTTGCCGAGCTTATTTTATTGATATACAGCATAAAAATCTCCTTTTGGAAACCGCCGGGAGCGCGAGTTTTGACAAATACGCCTTCCGCAGTGTTGATTTATATATAATAGTATATCTTAATTTAGTTTTGCAAGAGTATAAAATAAAGCTCATTTTGTATAGAATTTCCCGTTTTCGTACAAAAAGATATGTCTTTTTATAAAAATAATAAAAAAGTAAAAAAACTATTGCAATTTCAAATCTTTTGTGGTAAAATAATGTATGTTAAATATCTATGCGTATTTTTGTGTAGACAAAATCTTGAAAGGTTTATAAAATGGAAATTTTAGAATACGTTTTTATAGCGGTGCTTCTTCTTTCCGCTATTGCTATTGTAGCGGTAGTTCTTCTTCAGAAATCCAACGACGAGGGACTTTCGGGAGCTATTTCGGGTGGCTCTGAGACTTTTTACGGCAGAGATAAGTCTGCTCATACAGAGAAAAAGCTGTTCAAGTGGACCATAATCACAGGAATAGTTTTCGCAGTTGCTGTGCTGGCTGTATACGTAATTCAGCCCGACTATTCTCAGGGATTTGACCTTGACGCTTGGATGAGCCAGGAGCTTAACGAATATTTTCACATTTTCAAGTAAGTGATTACGGCTGCCGCCAAATTTAGCGGCAGCCGTTGCTTTTTTGGATATCAAGCCGATATTTTCAAATAATATACAAAAGGGAATTTTAAGCATTGCTTTTATGAGCGAAAATGTGCCTGTCACAAAGGTGAACGCTCGCACGCCGATGGCTTTTATAAATTCCCATAGCTATAATGAACGGTAAGAATTAGATGAAAAACAGAAATTTCAAAAAGGATACTAAGCGTCTGACGCACAGGCGTCGCTCAAAGGAAGCGGCAAAGGCGGAGCTTCTGCGCGCTATAAGGGAGAGCGGTACCGATGCGTCGGCAGTTAAAATACGCGACAGCGTTGACAGCGGCAGGCGCGGCAGAAGCTCGCTTTCGGCGCACTCCGATGAGTATACCGTAGAGGGAGTTTACTCCTCCAGCCGCGCGGGATACGGATTTGTTACGATGGATTCGGGTGATATATTTATCCCCGAGGGAAAGGCAAACGGGGCGATAGACGGAGACCTCGTCAGAGCTGTTTACCACGAATATAAGAGTAGGCTCGGTGAGACTAAAACCGAGGGGCGTGTCACGAAAATTATAGAATACGGCCGTGTAAACGTTGTCGGAGAGGTGGAGGAGATATATCACCGACACGGCAGAAGAACATACCGTGAATACGTGCTTATTGCGGACGGCGGGAAAATACACCCGAATCCCAAAATAATAGGCGGAGCTGAGGCGTATCTTGGAGATAAGGTTCTCGCAAGGCTTATAAGGGGTGGAGAGCTTTGCTGTACCGTCACGGAAAACTTTGGTCCTGCCGACACGAAGGAGGCAAATTACGGGGCAATTTTAGCCGAGTGCGAGATAACTGACGAGTTTACTCCCGAGGAGCTTTCCGAGGCGGAGCGCTGTGCGGCTGAGCCTGTATCGGACGAGGGCAGAGTAAGACTTGAAAACGAGGTAATATTTACAATAGACGGCGAGGGCGCAAAGGACCTTGACGATGCCGTGTCGCTGAGAAAGCTTTCGGGCGGCGGATACAGGCTTGGCGTTCATATAGCCGACGTTTCTCACTACGTAAAGGAAAAGACACAGCTTGACAGGTGCGTTATGGCGAGGGGAACGAGCGTGTATTTCACCGACAAGGTGGTTCCGATGCTGCCGCCATCTCTTTCTAACGGAGCTTGCTCGCTGAATGCCGGAGAGGACAAGTATGCGATAAGTGCTCATGTTGACCTTGACGCAGAGGGAAGAATTATCAAGACCGCAGTAAAGCCCACCGTAATACGCTCTCGCGTAAGAGGCGTTTATTCTGAGGTGAATGCTCTTTTTGACGGCGGCGCGTCAGATGATGTTGTGAAAAAATACAAGGCCGTAACACCCACTCTTATGAAAATGAGAGAGCTGTATCTTGTGTTGCTTAAGAAGCATAGAGCGCGAGGCGCTATTGATTTTGAAGAGAGCGAGGCTGAGATAATTCTTGATGAATGCGGTCACCCGTGTGAAATTATTCCGAGATGCAGAGGGGATGCCGAGCGCATGATAGAGCAGTTTATGCTGACGGCAAACGAGGCTGTTGCAACAATGCTCTATGAGAGAGGGATACCCTGCGTTTACAGAATACACGAACCGCCGCCCGAGGAGAAGTTTTCGGACTTTGTGGATTACGTTCACAATCTCGGATTTGATACTTCGTATATCAGAAAGGGAGAGGTAAGATGCGGCGTGCTTTCCGCCTTGCTTTCCGCGGCTGAGGAAAGAGGACTTTCCGAGCCTATATCCTACAGTATGCTTCGCGCTATGTCTAAGGCAAAATATTCCGAGATAAAGCAGGCGCATTTCGGACTTGGAATAGAGAATTACTGTCACTTCACCTCGCCTATAAGACGTCTTTCGGACCTTGCGACACACAGAATTATAAGGCGTGTGCTGTTTGAAGAAAAGCCTGCCGAAAGATATGCATCTTATGCGAAAAGAGCTGCCGCGGCGGCAACCGAGGGAGAGCTTCGGGCGACTGTCGCGGAGCGAAGGATTGAGGACTTATACAAGGTTATATATATGTCGGATTATCTTGGCGAGCGATTTTCGGGCAGGGTTAGCTCGGTTAGCCAGTACGGACTTTTCGTGAGACTTTCTAACACTTGCGAGGGACTTGTACCGATAAGCGAGATGCCCGGGCAGTTTTTCTATGACGAGAAGAACGTCACACTCGTGTCAAGAGATAAGGTTTACAGACTCGGTGAGAGCGTTGAGGTGGAGCTTATGGAGTGTGATATGCAGAGAGGAAAGCTCAGATTTAATATAGCAGACTGAACGTTAGGATTCGGGTTTTTAAGGAAAGGTTATGAAACAAAGAATTGAGCTTCTTTCGGCGGTATACCTTTTATACCTCGTTCTGAATATGATATCGGGAGCGCTTAGCGGCATATTTTCAGATATAGTGTTTGCGCTTTCGTTTATTTTGCCAATAGTACTTGCGCTTGCATATATCGGGCGCGACGGTGAGATAAGTCCAAAGGAATACCTTAAAATAAACTCCGACGGAATGAGGGTAACGGTTGCGTTTTCAGCACCGTCGCTTCTTGTCATTTCGCTACTTTCATACGTTACGGCTCTGATACTTGAAAAGACGGTGGGAGATTTCCCGACGCCGACAGTGCCGGACACGTTTTTTGCGGCGCTTATAACGTCGGCTCTTTTTCCCGCTTTGATTGAGGAGATAATGTTCAGGCTCGTGCCGATGTGCGCTCTAAAAGGATTTTCAAAAAAGGGTACGGTAATACTTTCTGCGCTATTTTTCGCCTTTGCTCACGCGAACGTTTATCAGATACCATACGCCTTGTTTGCAGGTGTGGTATTTATGCTCGTTGATATTATGACAGGAAGTATTCTTCCGTCTGTAATTTTGCATTTTGTGAACAACCTGGCATCTCTTATGTTTATTTTCTTTGGAGATGTTTTTTGGGTGAAATGCGTGGTTAATGTAAGCTTTGGTTTGCTTTTTGTGCTTTCTTTGGTGTTTTTTATCCACGAGAAAAAGAAAATATACGAGAATTTTAAGGGCGTACTTAGCGATGGAGAAAAAGGAGAGTACACCGCAGCGCCGCTGTTTTTTATAATACCTGCCGCCATATTGGCACTTGAAGAGCTGTTTGTTAAGTGAGTGCTGTCACTTCTGAATATGAGCGGTTTTTAAATAAGCAGTGTTGTAAGCAGTGTTGTTTTTGATAGATAAGCTGTTTTTTAAATGAGCAGCGCTGCGGAGTTTGAGATGAGCCGATTATTAGTTATTAAATAACGCGACGTGATGCGCGAAAAAGTAAAGGAAAGAAAATGAAGAAAAACGATGGAGCTTGCTCTGTGAGCGGCACGGAGCTTGACGAATATTTTATAAAAGAAGCTATAAAAGAGGCACGTCTTGCGGCAGAGATAGACGAGGTTCCGATAGGAGCTGTGGCTGTGCGCGACGGCAAAATAATATCAAGAGCATATAACACGCGCGAAAGCTCAAGGTGCGCGACGCATCACGCGGAAATTCTTGCTATTGAGAGAGCCTGCGAGGCACTTGGCGGCTGGCGTTTGCCGGGAGTTACGCTCTATGTTACCCTTGAGCCATGCGCTATGTGCGCGGGTGCTATAATAAATGCGCGTATTGAGCGAGTTGTGTACGGTGCGCCCGACATAAGATTTGGCGCGCTCGGCTCGCTGACAGACCTCTCGAAAATACCGTTTAACCACATTCCAAAGGTCGAGGGTGGCGTACTGAAGGACGAGTGTGCGGCACAGCTGTCTGACTATTTTAAAGCAAAGAGAGCTGAGAAGAAAAACACAAAAGAGCTTGCGTAACGCGCCCGACAACTGTATAACAAGTGTACATAAACTCCAAAATGCTTGACAAAACTTACAAAATATGCTAGAATGTCTACGTTCTCATAAAAAAATACTTAAAAGCGAAAAAAGCCCAAGATAACAAACAGTGAGCGGTGAGATGTTCACTAAATCTTAGAAAATACAGCCGATTTCGCATAAAGAAAAGAGAGATAATTATGAAAGACAGAGCTTTACACGAAAAGAGAGAATATCTCAATATAAGAGAGATGATAGAGGATATAGGCGCAAGGTACGAGGGACGTCCCGCTTACCGCTATCGCAAAAATCCTCACGACAAGGAAGCTATAGTAGTAAACTACGAGAAGCTTCGCGACGACGTGCGCGCGATAACCACAGAGATTCTTTCAAGAGGACTTAAGGGCAAGCATATTGCCGTTATAGGCAAGCATTCGTATCAGTGGATACTCAGCTATTATTCTGTGCTTGCGGCAGATGCGGTGCTTATTCCTCTTGATAAGGATTGGGGTGCAGAGGAGCTTATTGAAACCGTAAGGACGGGCGACGTAGATTTTGTTATTTGCGACGCGGATATTATGGAAAAGGGCGAGAAAATCACCGAAGCCCTCGGAATAGTCGCTCCTCTTTCGCTTGACGGCGAGGGAGAGGGTTCACTCTTTGGCTGGCGCGATGCGGGCAAAGAGAAATTTGAGGCTGACAGCTCACTTTATTTTGATAACAGCATTGACGACAAAAAGATGTCTCTTCTCGTGTTTACCTCGGGTACTACGGGCAAGGGTAAGGGAGTTATGCTTTCCCAGCGCAACTTTATGTCAGACCTTGCGGACGTTATACCCTTTATCGACTTTTCGGTTAAGTGTATAAACGTGCTTCCTCCTCATCACACCTATGGCTCAAGCGTTTCTATTTTCGGACAGAACTCTATAGGCTGTGATATATACATTTCTTCGGGTGTTAAGTATGTAGTCAGAGAGCTTCAGGAGCATAAGCCGGGGCACTTGGTTGCTGTTCCTCTGTACGTTGAGACATTCTACAGAAGAATACTCAAGGGTATCAAGGATTCTGGCAAGGAGAAGCTTCTCCTTGCGCTTATGAAGATAAACGATGCGCTGAAGAAGATAGGTCTTAACCCGTTTGGAAAATTCTTCCGCAAGAAGATACTCTCCTCGTTTGGCGGAGAGCTTAATATGATAATTTCGGGCGGCGCGCCTCTTAATCAGGAAATGGCAGACCTCTTTAACTCTATCGGAGTTAAGGTGCTTAACGGTTACGGAATTACCGAGTGCGCTCCTATACTTGCAGTAAACCACAATCACTTTATAGTGCCTAAGAGCGTAGGTCCTGTGCTTCCTATCGTTGACGCGAGAATTGACGAGCCAAACGAGGACGGCGAAGGTGAGATACAGGTTAAGGGCCCGAACGTTATGCTTGGATACTACAAGGACGAAGAAGCTAACAAGGCGGCGTTTACCGAGGACGGATATTTCCGCACAGGTGACTTCGGAAAGCTTGAGGTTGATAAGTACGGCACGCGTATTCTCTATATTACAGGCAGACTAAAGAACCTTATTATCCTCTCAAACGGCAAGAACGTTTACCCCGAAGAGATAGAGGACGCGCTTTCGGCAACTCCCGGTGTGGTTGATATTGTCGTTTACGAGGGCAAATCCAGAAGAGGCGATGCATACAACGCTATAGTTGCTGAGATATATCCCGACAAAAACCTGCTTGAAGAAATGGGAATTAAGGATTATCAGGCGTACTTCCAGGAGTTTGTAAACGAGTACAACAAGACCGCAGTTCCTTATAAGAAGATAGGTCTTCTCAAGGTTCGCGAGGAGGAGTTCCCGAAGAACACGCTTCGCAAAATACTTCGACGCAAGATGGATATGACTATCGACTGACAGTAAATTTTGTAATTTAAAGTGAACAACATTAAAACCGCCTTTCTTTGAAGGGCGGTTTTTTTGTTTTGGAAAATACACAAAAAGCGGACATCTGTTTTGTTAAAAGCGCTGAAAATGCGTTTAATGCGACAATAGTTAGCAAAATAAGTTGACATAAAAGTTGTGTTATGTTAAAATGAAATTGAGGTTACAATATATTTTCAGTAAAAAACCGCAAAGGGATTGCAAAAAGTATAAAGAGCTTTTTGTTTTATAACGGCGGAGAAAACACACC
>JAEIGA010015596.1_pt1 | contig 11563 bp, 7 predicted proteins | sample 9270691 | NCBI WGS metagenome assembly JAEIGA01 (sample SAMN17057246, study PRJNA624740) | gut metagenome | biome: biome; isolation source: fecal sample | host: Bos grunniens | place: China: Xizang | collected 2019
ATACGAAACCTCTTCAATCGAGCCATCCACCTGAGATGCAGCCCAGAAAAGGTCTCTCCAATCCTGGAGATTGGCAATATGCCAGCCATATGGGCATATACCCTGGATCTGCGCCTTAACAATCGGATAAGTCTGTTCAACAGACTGGTCATCTCCGGCATTTTTCACAGAATTGTGATGAAGAACCATGTTGGTGTATTTCCTTCCCACAGCATCTGTAATGTTGGTATCGAAAGGATAATCGATGAGAACTTTTGGAGATAATGCACCTCCTGGTTCGCCGGTCAGAGCCTCGTAGATACTGTACAGACGTCCCCACTTTTCAGCAAGTCCCGGCACCTCATCAATGACACCCTGATTCTCTCGTGTATCATAACGAGGATCACGGAAGTCAAAAGAAGCAGCCTCGCCATAACCTCCGGTAGTCCTTGCAGGCACAAGTCCCGAACCCAACTTATATGGTTCTATATCACCACCGTTCCAGTGCAGGCTCACAGTCATCCATGTCTTGTTCGAACCGGATGCCGTAGGATAGTCTTTTGTAGGATATAGCGCAGCCTCACTGTCAGGACAGCAGTTCTGAGTGGTAATACGATCGAAAGACCATTTCATCTCAGAAGGCATCAGCTTAAGAGTCTTCATTCCGTCGATGTCAACAGCCGGAGGCTCAGGAAGCGCAGTGCTCTCATCTGTTATCTCCACAACCGAGCCGTCTGCAGCCAAAGCGAAATAAGGATATCCGCCCTTACGGCTGTTATGAGTAAGAAGCACATCATTCTCACCTTCGAACCACGCAGTCATCCTGAACTCATTTCCTACCTCTTCAAGCCTGATGCTTCCATCCACGGTCATGCCGTCATTGACTCCAGAACCATATACAAACCAATATTCCGCCTTTTTGAGCTGCTTGACAACAACCTCAGCATAAGCCTGAACTGTGGTTTCATTACCAGCTACAAGAGTTATAACAGCCTTGCGATCGAAGGCCTCATCATCATTCTGAACAGCCTCGACCACGATATGGTCCTCTGCTATCTCCTTGACAGTAAGCCAAGGCTCATCCGAGCCACAATCCACTAAGCATGAAACCTCATCAGGAGTGTTTGTGACAAAAGGAATAGTCTCCTCTCCCTGAACGAACATCATCTCTACCTCACCTCCGGCATAGAGAATCTCCGGATTGTCCTGCAGTCCTTCCTGAAGGAAAGGGAAAGTGAATCTGTCGCCATCTGCAGTAGTAATCACCAGAGTAAACTTACGCGCACGGCCAAGATTCTGCTCCACAGTGATGCTGACACCGTCATACCACACCTGCATATCCTCTCCCTCATAAGTTCCGTCAAAGTCCTTGCGAAGCTTGATCTTCTCAACCTTTGCCCAAGCCGGGTTGCCTGCAATTTCCGCGGACCACTGCTTATCGACTGTCTTACTACCGCTTACGATAGTGACCACAGCACGATATGAACTATTGCCGGCAAGTGTCAGTCCCTTCTTGGTAAAGACTGCCTCCTGCTCCTGATAAGCCCACAATGAAGCCCTCAGAGCTGTGTCTACAGATGATTCTTCCTTCGTACAGCACACCATCAGAGGAAGAGCCAAAATAATTGAATATAAAAATCTTTTCATATCTGCGATTTAACTCCAGCCCTCAGTCTGGTAAAGTTTATTATTCTTGTTTCTTGCTGAATTGGAAATAGGCCAAAGCAGGATGTTAGGATGATTTCTGCGCTGAGCAAGAGAAGCATTGTAGTCCCAGATCTTGTCAAGACGAAGAAGAGCCCACCAGATGACTCCCTCAGCAGGGAATTCAAGGAAATACTCATCCACAAGGGCCTTGCACACGCTTTCCTTATCTGCGGCAGTGTAGAAATTATTCTTGTTGTATGCACGCTTTGCAATGAGATTCAACGACTTGAGAGCTCCTGCATAATCTTCCTTATAGTATTTGAGCTCGGCATCCATCATCACAGCAAGCGCATACCTATAATATAACAGGTCGCAATCAGCCACTGTAGTAGACTTGGACATATCACCGAGGTATTTGTTCGGCCATGTTATGATATGGTCAGGATCACCGTCAGCGGCATACGCTCCATATCCAAGGTTGCATGCAACTCTTCGGTCACCATTAAGTCGGGCACTGCGCTGAAGCACACTGATGAACTCCTCACTATAGCACAGCCACTGTGTTGCACTGATAGGCACAGGCTTCTGTCTTCTGTCAGCAGCAATAAGGTTGGAAGGATGATAGAAATCAACATAGAACCCACCAGTGAGCTTCTGCTCCTGATCGTTCATCAGAGCGAAGATAATCTCATCGTTGAGCTTATTGGTGCGGCTGAAGACGCTTGCATAATCACCAAGAAGACGTGTTCCGGAAATTCCAATGGCAGTCAGAGCCTCTGAAGCAAGATCCAGATAGCTTTCCCCTCCATCCTGCATTGAATACATCCAGAGTGCATACTCAGCCTTTAGCATATTCAGTGCATCCTTGGTTCCGAAATACTTATCCTTTCCCATATCTGTCACATATTTCAATGCCTCAGCTATATCCTTTCCGATCTGCTCATAAACAACAGCCGCCTTCTGGCGCTCCGGATAACATTCCGGCTGGGTGGATGATTCCACAGGAACAAGATTCATAGGGACATCACCCCACATCCTTGAAGCCCAGAAATAGCAATATGCACGAGCGAAATGAGCCTGTGAAAGAGCAAAAGCCCTGTCCTGGACCGGCATATCAATGATACCGGCATATTTTATAACGGCATTCGCCTGGTCGATTGCACTATAAAGCGCACTCCAGGATGTCGGAGAGTATGTTCCGGTCATCGTGCTGCTTATAGTCACATTGGCGTCATTGCTAAGCACACGGGACTCAAGAGAAGGTCCCCACATATAGCTTCCGACTCTGAGTTCGCCCCAGTAAAGCATATTGGTGTAAGAACCGACAAAGTTAGAACGAAGGCGCTGGTATATACCTCTTGTGCCCGCGATCACATCCTGGGAATTCGTCCAGGCATTATCGAACGAAATCCTGTTGTCCTGCGGTATATCAAGAGGGTTGCAGGCAACAATCATCGTCAAGATAAATAAAGCAAATATATTTTTTCTCATCAGAATGTCACTTTAAGGTTAAACACAACCCTGCGTCCGGCAGGTAGAATATTTCCGTTGCTCGATGCAGTCGAAACAGCCGAGTACATGCCATCGGACGAACCGCTACCCATACCGGTCTCCGGATTGATGGCACCGGTCACACCTGTGAAATAATGCAAGGTATTACCGGAAACACCGATTGTCAGTTTCTTCATACGCATCTTCTCCACCCACTTCTGAGGCAGATCATAACTGATGCTGACGTCTCTGAGACACAGATAGTCCGCACGTTCTACATTGAAGTCTGATGTTCTCGAGAAGTTCTTGTTACCGAAGTCCGAGTCATTAGGGAAAAATCTCGCCGACCTGGCCTTGGTGTCACCTGGGAAACGCCATGTTCCTGCAGCTATATCCTTGTCCACATTGGCATTACAGTTTGCGAATGTATTTGTTATGAAACGGGACTTCATGTAGTTTGAAATCGAATGTCCTATCGCATAGTCAAAATAGATCGAGAAGGTCAGACCCTTGAAACGGAATGTATTGTTTATACCTCCCATAGAATGAGGCATGACATTTCCGAGGCAATACATATCCTCACCATTGATCTGCTCCTTTCCGTCAGAAGTGAGAGCAGAACCAGGACGGTTGCACCACTCGTAGTCTCCAGCATCCTTACGTCCCTGGATGGACTGTCCGTCAGAGCGTCTGTAACCGAAGGCAAGGGCATCAAAATATGCTGCATCAGCCTCTGCTTCAGTCTGGATGATGTGCGAGGTCTTATAGCCCCAGATTCGTCCGAGAGGCTCACCTACTGCAGTACCGCCGAAACGTTCACCAGACTCTGTCATGGTGTATCCTCCGATACGCCACGCATCTTTTCCATTAAGATCCGTGTACTTGTACTCGTCAGGCAGGCTAAGAACAATGTTGCGGTTGAACGAATAAGTGAAATCAGTAGTCCATGAGAAGTTCTTCCGCTCGATGTTGGCAGTGCTGAGTTCAATCTCAAATCCATAGAAACGCACACTTCCCACATTGGCAGGGACACTTCCGAAAGATCCGGTGTCAGGAAGAGTGATAGAGAAGAGCATGTTGTCAGTGACCTTATCATAGAAGTCCGTAACAAGACGTATGCGGTCATTGAGGAATCCCATATCCACACCGAAGTCCAGCTGTGTTGTGGTCTCCCATCTGAGGGATGCATTCTTCATATTGCTCGGAAGCATGGTCTGACCATTATATTTGTCATATACATATGCACCCACGGCATCATAAAGACCGATTCCGTTGTTTCCTGTCTGTCCATATGAGATTCTGGCCTTCAAGGTGTTCATCTTTGAAGATTTCCAGAACGGTTCCTCAGAAACCACCCACGCAAACGAACCTGCAGGGAAGAATCCCCAACGGTTACCCTTGACGAATTTGGAAGAACCATCGGCACGGATCACGAAAGAAGCCACATAACGGTCATCATAGTTGTATCCGGCTCTGGCGAAGAACGACATGAGAGCCTCCTTGGTGTCTGTATTGTCGGCCGTAAAGTCCAGACCTGACGAAAGAGTAGGAACCTTGTCAGACTCACTTCCGGTGGTCTTGGTTGTCACATTCGTATTGCGCCACTGCATATAATCAAATCCGCCGGTGGCATCAATCTTATGTTTGCCGAAAGCCTTGTTATAGTTGACGAATGCCTGAGCATTCCATCTCCATAACTGCGATCGGGTCTCGGTAGTGTTTCGAAGAGCTGAAATGTAGTTCGGCGTGTCATTCACCTCACCATGCTCGTAGTAGCTACCGGTATAGGTCTGGTTGTATATTGCATACTGAGCATTTGCAGTCAATCCGTCGATGATGTTCCACTTAAGATTAAAGCTACCTGTAAAGCGTTCGTAGCCTTTTTCTCTGTCGTAAAACTTGTCGTAGAATGAGGCAATCTGCTGATTTTTGTTGGTACCACCGGTAATCCAGCGACCTTCCTCATCAAAATCACGATGAGTTGGTGCAAGCATCACGCTTCGACCGTAAGAATCAAAGTAGTTGTCTACCAGAGTGTTGGTTACTGTGCGCGAGAAATCCAGCTTTGTTGAAGCCTCCAGATTGTCAGTCACCTTGAATGACACATTTGAATGCATCGTGAATGCATTGTGCTTATTCATGTTGACCATACCATCATCACCGAGGAAGGACATTGAAGCCATATATCTCATCTTGTCATTTCCTCCGTTCACGCCAATATATTCCTTATGGTAGAGTGCCGTACGAAGCCACTGCCTCTGGTAATCAGTGTCAGTGAAGGTCAGATATCTGCCGGGATTGATCGGGTCTTCCATCCACTTCCATCCATCAGCGACAGTCTCACCCCACTCAAGAAAACGTGTGGTGTAGGTCGATCCGGAAGCTGTGTTTCCTGTTCCGGCACCATTGGCTCCGTTAAGAATCACGGCTGAATTCGGGCCCTGGAGGGCTGCCGGGCGCACCCAGGCAAGGTATTCCTCAGAATTCATCAGGTTCCAGAAACGCTCAGGCTGGGTAAAACCTACTGTCGCCTCAAAGACAATCTCCGGCTTGCGGTAGGTATTTCCCTTCTTGGTAGTGACCAAGATCACACCATTGGATGCTCTCGCACCGTAGATTCCGGCTGAAGCAGCGTCCTTAAGCACCTCGATGGACTCAATGTCATTAGGATTGATATCAGCAAGGGTACGGGTAAGACCATCCACGATGACAACAGGGTCATTGCTCATGGAAATGGATGAACCTCCTCGGATCAGGAACCTCGGTTCGCTTCCTGCCGTGGTGTTGCTTGTTGCAACTCGGAGTCCGGACACCTTACCTTTGATTGCATCTCCTACAGTAGTAACCGGGACATCCTCAAACTTCTCTCCGGAGATCTTTGCCACGGACGTTGTAAGGGTCTTTCTGGACTGCGTACCATAACCTACTACGACGATCTCATCCAGAAGCTGGACATCATCTGTCATGGTCACATCAAGTACGGAGCGTCCGAGAATCTTTTCCTGCACATCCTTGAATCCCAGCATCGTAAATGTCAGGACAGCATCGGGCTGGACTTCAATGGTGTACTTACCATCCATATCCGTGATTGCAGAGGCGCCGTCCGAAGATAGCACGACAGCACCGGGAAGAGGCGCCGGTATTGCATCCGAGACGACTCCGGTCACCGTAACCTTCTTCTTAGGTCCACTCTGCACGGGGTCACCTTCCTTGAAAGACAATGCGACAAGCAGTCCATCTACTTTATAAGTGAACTTTGTACCACCAAACACAGCATCCAGACAGGTCACCAAAGAAGCCGCGTGCAGATCTACTTCCACCTTCTCGACCAAAGTACCTCCCAAGGTCGTCTCATAAGAGAAAGTAACTCCTGTCTGCGCGGTAAAATCATTCAGGATCCTGGACAACTGTACGTTTCTGTGAGACAGCTTCAGATCCAGCTTTTCCTGTCCCATGGACGGAATGCTGAAACACAGAAGCATTGCCAGTGTCATTAATAACAATCGTTTCATTTCTTTATCTCAAAAGTTAATCCTGTACATATGAATCCAAGCAGTTCCACCACCGACTCCGGTGATGCTCCTTTCTGGAAATTGAAGTTATAGCGTCTGGCAGGGCTGGCTTCACCACTATAAACGATATCAACACCCATTTCCTGCTCTATTGTTTCAACTATATCCTCTACAGATGCGTTAGTCATGGACACAATGCCGTATTTCATCAGGAGGATATCCTCAATAGGGGTTTCCGTGATGTCGAATGCATCCTGCGCAGGCACAAAAGCAGCCTTCTGACCAGGTTTCAGGCAAAACAGGTTATGACCCGAAGAGGTCTGCATTGCCACTGCACCCTTCGCAAGAGTGACCTCGACATTGGTATCTTCATAATTCTTGACATTGAACACAGTTCCAAGCACCTTGACCTTGTAGTCATCTGCCTTGACATAAAACGGGCATTCAGGATTGGATTCGACGTCGAAATATGCCTCTCCCTTCAATGAAACTGTCCTGGAAGTTGTGTTGAAACTTGCGTCATAGGCGAGTTCAGAGCCGGCTCTCAGCCATACGTCACTTCCGTCCGGCAGGACACAATGCATGGATGTATTGTCGACATTGACAATTCTATGCACAGACTTTTCATCGTGGGAGCTTACATAAAAATGTATCAGAGCGACGATCAGCCCGACAAGGGCAACGATGCCTGATGCAAACAGGACGGGCTTGTAGCGTCTCTTTCCTATACCAGATCTGCTATGCACCTTCTGCAAAGCCTCCTCCACATTACTGCAGACGGGCATTCTTAATCTCTTGTCAAGAGCGTAATACTCGTCATAGATAAGGCGATGTGCCTCAGACTCTTCTATCCATGCGTCCAGTCGCAGATCATCTTCCGGAGTTATTGTACCGGCAAGTCGCGACACGATAAGACGCCCCATCACGTCTTCGTTGATAATCTTGTTTTCCATCTATTTCAGCTTGTTACGCAACGATTTCAATGCATTATATATATGATTCTCCACGGTAGAAAGCGATATACCCAGGATTTCTGCAATCCTTTTGTTGGAAATGCCTTCGATGTGGCTGAGAATGAACACTTCCCTGCAACGTTTAGGAAGAGATTCAATGGCGTCATTAAGAATGAAGCCAAGCTCCTCGCTGTAGAGCTTTTTTATGACAGGATCATTGTCGGGATTATAAGAAGTATATGCCTGCTCCATTCGGCGGCTGAACCACTCTCGACTTGTTGAATCCACATCAGTACGCCTCTTTTTGTTGAGACACCCGTTATAGACACTCTTCAGAAGATAATATCTCAATGCAGCTCCTCCCAATGCGGCAGGAAGGTAGCTCCTGTGAGACCAGATCCAGACGAAAACATCCTGCACGACATCCTCTGCGTCACGTGCATCTACAATCTGGGTAGCATATGCCAGCAGACTTGGATAGCATCGTCGGAACACCTCGTCGAACGCCTCCACGTCGCCAGAAACAATTCTCTCGGTAAACGAGAAATCTATATCTTTAAATTCTTGCACAGCAATATATTATTGTCCAAAATACTTGTTCAACAGATAGGCCAGACGATAGCCTGCATCACGCATCTGGAGGTTCACCAGCTCGCGCGAAAGTTCTACCGTGTCATCCCTGAGCACCGTCGTCTTCTCCGCGTTCCATGAATAGATCCCATATCCCCTTTCGGCAGATTCAGAAAGCCAATCAAGGTATGTTCCTTTGGCAATCTTCCTGATCTGTCGTGAAGAAGCATCATCAATCTGAGCTGCTACAGAATCTGCATCAGCATCACCCCAGATAAGCTCCGGCATCATATCGTATATGGTGTGGAAATTCTTGTAGGTCTTGCCGTTCAACGTACATTTACCCCATTTGGTGCCGGCACCACCATCAAAATAGACATGGACAGGACAGTGCATATCACCCACAGCGTGTATGAGTATACGGATATTGAAGACTACGGTTGCTGAATCAGCGTGTTCCCATCTGTTGTTATTCAGTCCTGCCTCTGTCATAGTCAATGCGCGATAGACATCTCCATATGTCACCTTCATCGGATCATGATACGGATCATAATTGAAATCCTTGTCAAACCAGCAGGCATGCCAATGAGTAGTATAGAATATAGGCTTGTCGTTCCTGTGGATGTCCATCCATATGGCATCTTTCTTAAGATCATAGGAAATGAATCTTGAAATATTTTCCTTGGTCTTGTCGGTCAAATGCCTCTGAGCGACAGCAATGATGGTTTCATGTCCAAGCTTTCCCCATGCCAGAAGTTCTCCGGCAGGAATCACGGCTAGCAGTAAAAAAGCAAGAATCGTTTTTCTCATAAAGTTATAGTTTCATTCAAGAGCCAGCAGTTGTTAGCTAATAAATAAAGCACACTTCATCGAGAAAACACCTAAGAAGAATTGAAAAAATATACCTATATATATTATAATACGAACTGCGTGCTCTCCGAGGAAGACACGCAGCTCGTATAAACTACAGATGTAAGATCTTATGCTTTCGGCAGGGTCCTGTTCAGGAGGGCGCAGCCAAGGACTGCAGAGATGACAGAGCCGCAGAGGACTCCGAGCTTGGCCTCGTTCAGAAGCACCAATCCAGTCTCGCCAAGACCTGAATAAGAAAGATCGGCAATGAACATAGAGACTGTGAATCCTATACCGCAGACCACGCATACACTTGCGAATGCTTTCCAGTCTGTGCCATGCGGCAATGTGACGATCTTAGCCTTGATGGCAAGCCACGAGAACGAGAACACTCCGAGGAACTTGCCCACAACAAGTCCGATCATGACTGCGAGACCTACTCCGGAGAACAGACTTCCGAGCGACATCTGAGATAGATCGATTCCGGCATTGGCAAAAGCAAAAAGAGGAATCACAAAATAATTGATCATTCCGTGCAGGTTGTCCTCCAGATCCTGAAGAGGACTGATCATCTTGTCGGCAGCAGACTCGATGCTCTTGAGGAGATGAACCTCCTCATTGGTCAGAACCACAGTCTTATGAAGATCATCAACATCTATGACAGGGAAACGGCTGATATGACTGCGGATACGCTCCAGATAGTGTCCGGTGCCCTTTTTCAGTGTTGCAGGAATGCAGAGAGCGACGATAACTCCGGCGATGGTGGCATGAATTCCTGAATTAAGCATGAAGTACCAAAGGATGATTCCCACGATGAGATAGAATGCCTTTGACCTGTTCTTCATAAGGTTTCCAGCCACCATGACAGCCACACAGACTGCACATAATCCCAGATACAACCAGCTTATGTTCGAGCTGTAGAACAATGCGATTACAATGATACCACCAAGGTCATCAGCCACTGCAAGGGCAGCAAGGAAGACCTTCAGACCGACAGGAACTCTTGTCTTGAACACAGAGAGGACTCCCAGAGAGAACGCGATATCCGTTGCCATAGGGATCGCCAGACCGCGCTGCATTGCAGCATCACCCGGACAGAAGAGCCAGAAAAGAAGAACCGGCACAAGCATTCCGCCGCAGGCTCCGATGATAGGAAGCATAGCCTTTTTCATCGAAGAAAGCTCACCGACGAGAATCTCTCGCTTGATCTCAAGACCAACAGACAGGAAGAAGATCGCCATCAGAAAGTCATTGATGACCATCATCACATTCATCGGATGACCTCCGTGGCTGAACAAGTTGAACTCACCGACAGAAACAGCCATAGGATGCTGCCAAAGCGAGAAATACCACTCCTTTACAACAGGAATGTTGGCACAAAGAAGTGCCATTACCGTGCAAGCGATGAGCACAACGCTTGACGACACGTGCTTCTTAAACTTACTCCAGAAGCTATAGTTGTTCAATGTTGTCTGAGGCATAATCACACAAAATTTAAAAATCGGACGCGAATGTAGCAAATTAATTGCCCCGTTGTAACCAAAATTTTGATTTTTTACGCCAAGGTATGCTCAAGAAGAATCTTAAGTCCCATTGCCAGAAGAATGAAACCTCCTGTGAACTCGGCCCTTGATTTATAGCGACAGCCGAAGAACTTACCTATATATATACCGGCGAATGAAAACACACCGGTCGTGACACCGATCAACAGAATCGCTGGCCATATATTCACGCGCAAAAATGCCATCGACACACCGACAGCCAGCGCATCAATGCTGGTGGCAATTGCAAGCGGGAGCATGGCCTTTACTGAAAAGTCCGGATTCATATCACACGATTCCTTATCGAACGACTCCTTGATCATGTTTCCTCCGATGATTCCAAGCAGGATGAAGGCAATCCAATGATCCACAGAGCTGACAAAATCCGCAAAGCTGATGCCCAGATAATAACCAAGCAAAGGCATCAGAGCCTGAAATCCGCCGAACCAAAGTCCAGCAGAAGCAGCATTCTTCACCTTGAGACGCGGCGAAGAAAGCCCCTTGGATATAGAGACAGCAAAGGCGTCCATCGAGACGCCTATCGCTATTATAAGAAGTTCTGCAAAAGTCATAACTTCACGAAGATTACAATTTCACCTTCAGATTTCCAACCATCATTCCCCATTTCCAGTCCTGAACCACGATCACATCCTTTCCATTGAGATTCTTGATACGATCCTCGCTCTTAAGTCTGGTGTGTGAATGGCCACCAACAATAATGTCAACATCCTTGGTCTTAGGGGCAAGCATCTGATCTGTGTAAGGCTCCTCATCATAGCCAAGATGAGTCAGAAGGATCACAAGATCGCATTTTTTCTCGTGCTTAAGCTCAGCGGCCAATCTGTTTGCGACCTCAAGAGGATCCAGATAAGTCATCTGGGCTGCTATGTCAGCATTTACAACCGATGTCACATCAGCGAGAAGTCCAATGACACCAATCTTAAGACCTGCCTTCTTGAGAATCACATACGGCTTCACAAGCTTTTCCAGTGGAGTTCCGGCAAAGTCATAATTTGCG
>JAEIGA010015597.1_pt1 | contig 11562 bp, 8 predicted proteins | sample 9270691 | NCBI WGS metagenome assembly JAEIGA01 (sample SAMN17057246, study PRJNA624740) | gut metagenome | biome: biome; isolation source: fecal sample | host: Bos grunniens | place: China: Xizang | collected 2019
CTTCTTCTTGTCCACGATACCCACGGCAAAGCCGGCGAGGTCGTACTCTTCCACGGGCATCAGACCGGGGTGCTCGGCGGTCTCACCGCCGATGAGCGCCGCGCCCGACTGAACGCAACCCTCGGCCACACCGCCCACGATGGCGGCGATCTTCTCGGGGACGTTCTTGCCGCACGCAATGTAGTCAAGGAAGAACAGGGGCTTGGCACCCACGCAAATGATGTCGTTAACGCACATGGCCACCGCGTCGATACCGATGGTGTCGTGCTTGTCCATCAGAATGGCCATTTTGACTTTGGTACCGCAGCCGTCGGTGCCCGAAACCAGAACGGGCTCCTCCATGCCTGCCACGGGCAGACCGAAGCATCCGCCAAAGCCGCCGACGTCGTCAAGGCAGCCCTCGTTCCTCGTGCGGGCGATGTGCTTCTTCATCAGTTCGACCGCCTTGTAGCCGGCGGTGATATCCACGCCTGCGGCGGCGTAGCTCTCGGATCTGGAATTGTTGTGCATGATGTGCTTTCCTTTCTGCTTGTTGATTTATCTGTCGCTAATTGTTTGCAGGGTAAAATTATTCCTTGCCGCTCCAGCAGTAGGTGCAGAGCTTGCAGGGTTCAAGCCCGATGGACTTGATGATGCCCTCGAGGGACTGGAATTCCAGCGAGTCGAATCCGAGCTTTTCACAAATGGTACGGCGCAGATTCCGGCCGCGCTCGGTCGCGGAGTCGCTGTATTCGTCGAGGTGGTTGAAGCCCTCCTCGCCCTCCAGCTCCAGAATGGTGCGGCGGGTGATGAGATCCAGCTCGCTCGTCGAACGAGAGAAGTTGAGGTACTTGCACCCGTACATGATGGGGGGGCAAGCCGAGCGCATATGCACTTCCTTCGCGCCATGCGCGTAGAGGAACTCAACCGTCTCCTGAAGCTGGGTGCCGCGCACGATGGAGTCGTCCACGAAGAGCAGCTTCTTGCCGTCGATCAGCTCGTGGATGGGGATCTGCTTCATCTTGGCGATCTTCTTGCGATCCGCCTGGCACTTAGGCATGAAGCTACGCGACCACGTAGGCGTGTACTTGATATAAGGACGGCCGAAGGGGGTATGGCTCTTGTTGGCGTAGCCGATGGCGTGGGGCGTACCCGAATCGGGCACACCGCTGACGTAATCCAGCTCGGGGAGAATGCCCGCGGCTGCATCCTGCTCCGCCATGATCTCACCGTTGCGGCAGCGCATGACCTCTACGTTGACCCCCTCGTAGGTCGAGGTGGGGTAACCGAAGTAGGACCAGAGGAAGGCGCACATGCGCATCTCCTTACCCGGCTCCTGAAGCTGAACGATACGGTCGGGGAAAATCTGCACGATCTCGGCGGGGCCCAGCTCCTTTTCGTTTCGATACCCCAGCTTGAGGTACGCGAAGGACTCAAACGACACGGCATAGCCGTCGTCGTTCTTGCCGATCAGCACGGGGATGCGACCGAGGCGGTCGCGGGCGGCGACGAGGGATCCGTCCTCCTTCAAAATGAGGATGGACGCCGTGCCTTCGATCACCGTCTGGGCGAATCGAATGCCCTCGGCAAAGGACTTCTTCTGGTCGATCAGCGCCGCCACCAGCTCAGTGGAGTTGACGCGGCCTCCCGTCATGGCGTCGAAATGCCGTCCGCCCTCCGAGAGGTAGTCGCGAATGAGTGCGTCGGCGTTGTTGATGCGTCCCACAATGCAGATGGCGTAGGTGCCGAGGTGGGAGCGGATGAGCATGGGCTGGGGATCGGTGTCGCTGATGCAGCCGATGGCCGACGTGCCGCGCATGGTCTCCAGCTCGTCCTCAAATTTGGTGCGGAAGGGGGCGTTCTCAATGCTGTGAATCTTACGCTGAAGCCCGATGTCGCGATCATACGCCGCCAGTCCCGCACGGCTGGTGCCGAGATGGGAGTGGTAGTCGGTTCCGAAGAACACGTCCAGCAGGCATTCCTCTTTCGATGTGATTCCAAAAAATCCACCCATAGTATTTTTTCTCCTTGGTATTGCGATGGTAGTGCTTATTGCAGGGGGTTCACCCCTGCTGCTCTCTAAAAATCTTTGAGAAGATATTTTTAAAGTTCTTTGGAATCCAAAACCTTTCTTTCAAGAAAGGTTTTGGTGGGGTGCAGGGGCAACGCCCCTGCAATTAACCCTTCAGCTCGGCCTGCAGTGCGGCGTCCTTTTCCAGCACCTTGCGGGCATCGTCGGCGCGCTTGGCAATCAGCTTCTCTGCCAGCGCATCGTCAGCCGTTGCCAGAATCTGAGCGGCCAGCAGCGCGGCATTGCCGCCACCGTTAATGGCTACGGTAGCCACGGGGATACCGGTGGGCATCTGCACGGTAGAGAGGAGTGCATCCATGCCGTCCAGATTGGAGGACTTGCAAGGCACACCGATGACGGGCAGGGTGGTGTTCGCGGCCACGGCACCCGCCAGGTGGGCGGCCATGCCGGCAAACGCGATCAGCACGCCAAAGCCGTTGGCACGGGCGCTTTTCGAAAACTCTGCGGCCTCCACGGGCGTGCGGTGCGCCGAGTACACGTGGGCTTCGTATGCGATGCCCAGACTATCCAGCATGTCCATCGCCTTGCGGACGATGGGCAGATCGCTGTCGCTTCCCATGATAATTCCAACTTTTTTCATAATCGGTATCCTCCCAAATAAAGTTCAAATACAAAAAGGGCACACTCCCGCCATGGCGGTAAGAGTGTGCCCAGACGGTCGGCAATAGGGGAGACTTGCTCCCTTGCAGATTTCTGTTCCACCGTGGTTACCCACATCATCCGTCAGTCGCAGAAATCGATATTTTACGTTCTGATCCGCCCCGCATTTGCAGCACGAACCAAGCCTCTACAATTATATCATACAAAGAGTATTTTGTCAAGTATTTTTGCTTTATGCAAGCGGGCAAGAAACAAAGATTTTTGCCAAAATTCGATCAATTTTTTTGGTTATTTCGGCAGGAAATTGACGCAGGACGACAAAAAGCCCCCGCGCCGAGGCGCGGGGGAAAATTTGGGTAAATCAGCGATTCTTCAGCCCCGTATGGACAAAACTGTAATCGTCGGTGGAATATCCGCCGGCGTAGCCGTTCCAGATGCAGGGCTCCTGGTAGAAGTGGGGCGGTGCCACGGCAAGCAGCTCACCGCATACGTGGTGGTGCGGGCCCAGCAGGTTACGCAGGTTGTTGACCAGCGTGAGCTCCACGGTGTTCTCGCCCTCGTGCAGGTAGTCGGACAGATCCACCTCGTAGGGTGCCCACATGATGGTATCCAGCTTACGGCCGTTGACCGTGATGCGCACGGCATTCACGCCCGACTTGACAAAGGACAGGCGGCGCGCGGTGTCACCCGCGGCGAGAGTCAGGGTCTTAGACAGAGCCAACTCACCCGAGAAGAACAGGTATCCCTGCTGCTCGAGATTCTGCAGGCTGACGGTGGTTGCGGGAGCGGTCAGCACGAAGCCGCCCGCAAAGAAGCAAGCATCGTTGGCGATCTCACGGAACTCTCCGTCACCCATAACACCGAAGTCACCGACGAGGTACATGGCCTCGATCTCCATGTCGTAGGTCAGCTTGTTCTTCTCGCTCTCAAAGAGCTTGGACTTCTCGATGTTCTCGTAGACTGCATCCGACTGGGTAAAGAGAACATGGGTTTCAATGATATTTTCACCCTCGTGCATCAGACCCGAGATGTTCAGCTTCTTAAAGGAGTGATCGCGGAAGAAGCCGCAGGGGGTCTTGTCGACGGGCTTGCCGTTGACCGTGATATCAAAGATCTCGGGGGTCTCGCAGGCCAAATACAGCTCGTCGGGCACGTAGTCGGCGTTGACCGTGAAGCGGCAACGGATATCCACAGGGCGCTTCTTCTCGAGTGCACGAGATGCCACGTTGAGGATGTAGCCGTGCTCCTGCTCCAGCTCGCCATCGAACCAGTAGTCGCAGTAGTCCAGCGTCAGGGCGTTCTCGGTGGCCGAGCAGACCGTCCACTCGCCGCCGAGATCCAACGCGGGAATATCCTTGGCGGCGGGGCGGGTCGAGGCAGGCGTGCCCGCAGGCGTGCCCGCAGGCGTGCCCGCAGGCGTGCCGTCGTCAATGACGACAAGGCTGCCCCACGCGGGGAAGGTGTAGTCGCCATAGAAGGGCTGCTTTTCGCCCGTGGCGATGTCCAGCACGAAGCCGCCACAGCCGATGGTGGCCTTCTGCTCCTCGGCGGTGGAGTTGACGAAGTAGTGCATGGTAAAGCCTTCGTCCGCAAAGCGGCGGAGGGTGTAGGTAACGGCAGGGTTGTCGATGATGGCGTTGTTCGGCAGAGCGGCCGCCTCCTCGGCGGTCAGGATCACGCCGCCGTTTGTGCGGAACTCATCGAGGAGCTTGTTCGTGTTGTCGAGGAAGGTGATATGCGCGGGCAGAATCACGCGGCTGTAACGCATCTCGCCGATGACCAGCTCCTTGCCCTCCACGCGGCCGTGACGCTCCATGAGGATCTCGTCGCCGAGGTGGTAGGGGATGTGCTTGGACTCCAAATTGTTCATCGCACCGATGAGCGCGTTGTGGTACTCGTCCAGATGCTCGTTCTTCTCGTTATCGTAGCAGATCCACGCCGAGGTCTGGTTGTGCATGAGCAGGGTGTCCACCACCACGTCGCCCTCGCAGAGCAGCATACCTACGCGGGACATGGCATCGTTGAACACCTTGTAGTCGGCCCACCAGGGCTGCTGGCAGTACATGGCCGGAGGATAGTCGCGCTTGCGGATACCGCGCAGGGAGTAGCCCTCGAGGTGCTGGCACATGAGGTTGATGCCGCGCACCATCATCCACTCGTAGTTACGCTTGAGCTCGTCGTGGCCGACATTGTGACCGCACAGCGCAAAGGTCTCGGAGAGAACCTGCTTCTTGCCCGTCTGGGCGGCGGTGGAGGCCACCTGCATCATAGTCAGACACTGGCCGATATTGCGTCCCAGCCAGTCCATGCCGGGGATGTGCAGGTACTCGTAGTGAGGCATGCACGCGCCGTTGGTGATGAGCTGGGAGTGCAGAGACTCCTCCAGCACGAGGTGACCCGTGAACTTGAGATCGTGCGCACAGCACCAGTCGTAGATCTGCTTCATGAAGTTCTTTGAGAACAGCTCGGTAACCAACTTCCAGAAGCGCATACGGGTGGTCTGCCAATCGCCGCGCTGAATATACAGCTCGATGAGGTGATCGTAGATGGGCTCGCCGTAGGCGCGCTCGTACTCAGCGGGCAGGATGAAGCTCCACGGAATGCCGTTACGGGAGATCTGGGGCTCGTCGGTGAAGAAACCGTCGAAGGTGGATCCGTAGCGGGCATAGTAGGGCTCGTAGATCTCGTTGATGAAATCCGCGATGACCTCGCCGTCCAGCGTATCCACATAGAAGGGGTTGACGTCGTAGTAGAAACAGTAATTTTCAAAGCAGCAGATGACGTTGTCGCCGCGGGGATCCTCCAGATCGGGGGTAAAGGTGCGGACGCGCAGGTACTTCTGCTGGAACTTCAGACCCTTACCGTTGACGACGCCGCCGCCAAAGCCCGAGGGCCAGCCGTTCTCATCGTATGCCCACGCATGCATACCGCGGCGATTGCCCTCGTCGATGCAGGCGGTGACGTTCTCAAACCACTCCTCGCCCATGTACTCGGTCTGCAGACCGCCGCGGGCGTGCATGAAGTAGCCGCCGATGCCCACGTCGTCCATCAGACCGACCTGACGCACCGACTCGGCGACGTCCAGCTTTTCGTTCCACGACCAGAACGGTACGGGACGGTATTCCTTGCCGACTTTCTTGAAATCCATATGTATCTCCTTTAATATTTGTGCCCCCGCCGCGCGCCCCGCTGGAGCGCGTGCGCGGGAAAAATTCACATGACCTTCTGCACAAGGGTGATGATATAGTAGATCACACCCCACGCGCTTCCCGCCAGAGTGCCGTACAGAAGCACGGGCCCCGCTACCGAGAAGATCTTGGCGCCGACTCCGAGGATGAGTCCCTCCGAGTGGCTGTCAATGGCGGGCGACACCACGGCGTTGGCAAAGCCCGTGATGGGAATGAGCGTCCCCGCCCCCGCAAAGCGAGCAATGCGGTCAAACACCCCCAGCCCCGTCAGCACTACGGTGATCAGCACCAGCGTAGCCGAGGCGAGGAGTCCCGCGTCGTCCTTGGAAAGACCGAAGACGCGGGTATAGAGTTGTACGAGCCCCTGTGCCGCGGCACAGATCAGCCCGCCGACGAGAAAGGCACGAAAGCAATCCTTGGCAATGGGCGATTTCGGCGCGCGCGCGTCAGCGTATTTTTTATAGGTTTCCGGGCTCATGTTCATAGCGGCACCCCCTGATTTTTGGGATTAGTGTGCCACAAGCGAGAGAAAATTATTCACGCGGTACGATTTGGCTGTACGCCATATACAGGCAGGGCAATTCGGTAAATTCGTCAACCGAGGCGTAGCTTCCCTGCATCCCCGCCGACTCGCCCCACACGAGGATCACGTCCCCCGCGAGGTAGTTGACACGCCCTTCAATATGGCAATCGCGCAGAAGGATGAGTCGCTCTCCGCCCTCGGCGGCGCGGCAACGGTAGTACACGTCGCCGTCCTCCTCGCCCCACACGCGCTCAACCACGGTCAGCTCCATGCAGACGTAGCGCCCCTCGTTATACACGTTGCGGTAGAAATCATCCACGCTCACGGTTTCACAAAGCTCCACGTACTCGGCGCGCGGAATATCGTCGTTGACGGGCGAGCCCTTGATGAGATCCGCCAGAAAACCCGACACGAGCGCGAACCAAAGGGCGTACACCGCCACCGCCGAGGCCGCCGCGATGATCTTGGACTTCTTTGAGTGGGGGCTGGTGAAGAACAGGATGATGCCCACGATGGGCATGAAGTACATCATGATGAGAATGAACCACCACGAATGATACCACGAAATGAACTGCACTCGCCCCGAGCTGTTCGAGCGGCGCTTTTGCCGTTTGGGCGCGGCGCGGTTCCCTGCCCGCATTTCCTCGGGGCAGAGCTTACCACACAGCGTGCAGTGTGTTTGCGCAAAGTAGCACCCGCAATCGGGGCATTTATTCAGATCGGGACGATCCAACTCGTCCGAATCGTGATAGCCTAACATTCTGCCCATAGGGTGTCTCCTTTTCGGTTTTTTTGGGGGAACGTCGAGGGAAACTTCTTGCAAGAAGTTTCCCTCGAACTCCCTTCAAGAATCTTAAAAAATGTTATTTGTTTTTTGAGTTTTTTGGGAGTCCAGAACCCTTTTTGCAAAAAGGGTTCTGGTGGGGTGCAGGGGCAACGCCCCTGCTCACGCCTTCGGGCTTCCCTCCATGAAGTACGCGGCCTCCATGTCGGCCACGCACAGCGCCCACGCGAGGGGGAACATCTCCAGCGCCTTGCCCACGTCAGCAGGCTCGTCGTTGCGGGAGAAGCCCATGTGGTAGCGGATGGCAAACGCCTCGTCACGGGTCAGGCGCATGTAGCCCGACGCGATGTAGACCGACTTTTCGCCGTGGCCGTAGGGCAAATTATCCTCAATGGTGTAGTAAGGCACGCTCTCCCATTTTCCCTGCTCGTTCTTGACGTTACGGAAGGAGGTCTTATAGAAATTCACCTTGCAGATGTCGTGCAGAAGCGCGGCGATGGCCACACTCTCGGGCGAGTAGCTGATGCCGTACATCTCCTTGACGCGGGGACGTGCGAGGATATCCACAAGGCAATCATATACATTCAGGCTGTGCTCGCAAAGACCGCCCTCATAGTTGCCGTGGAAGCGGGTGGAGGCGGGAGCGGTGAAGAAATCCGAGCCCTCCAGATAAGCCAGCAGCTTATCCGCGCCCTCGCGGGTAACGGTAGCCTTGAAAATTTCAATGAAGCGGCGCTTATTGAGCGCCGCCTGCGCCGCGTAAGGCGAAGGGGGAGTGGTATCGTACATAGAGTAAGACATGGGGGATCACCGTAGCCCTCGTCGCGCGAGAGCTTCCTTTCCTTATGAATGTATATCGAATTACGCCTCGGGCGCGGAGAGTCTGCGCCGTCGGTCAAGTGCGCGGTAGGCAAAAATACAGCACACGAAATGCGCCGCCGCAGTCAGGATCCACGAGATGGGGTAGCTGATGTAGAGGAGCTTGATATTGGTGGGATCGAGCGGGCAGACCTTTTCGATCCACACGATGCGGAACACGCAGGAGCCAACGAGCGACACCACCATGGGCAGGAATGCCTTGCCCATACCGCGTATGGTTCCGCACCCCACCTCCATGAGTCCGCAGAAGCAGTAGGTCAGGCCCAGCGTGGTCAGACGGTTCATGCCCGCCGCGATCACCGCGTCGCGGTTTTCGGGAGAGGTGTATATCGTCAAAAGCTGAGGGCCAAAGCCCACCAGCACCGATGCGGTGATCGCACCCAGCACCAGCGCCTCGGCACAGCAGAGCAGGCTGATTCTGCGGATACGTTCGTGCTTCCCTGCCCCCACGTGGTACCCCACGAAGGTCAGGGCGGCATGGTAGGTTGAATTCTGCGCCATATAAGCAAATCCGTCCAGACTTCCCGCCACGCTGTTGCCCGCGATGACGATGGGGCCGTAGCCGTTCACCGTGGACTGGATGAGGGTATTGGACAGAGAGAACAACGTGCTTTGGATGCCCGCAGGAAGTCCGATCAGGATCATGCGGCCGAGCTTGCGTGCGTCCAGAGCTAACCCCTCAATGCGGCAAGGGCCATCCGTGCGGAGCATGTAGAGAACGATCATCACGGCCGACGCGTACTGCGATGCCGCGGTGGCGATGCCAACGCCCAAAGCGCCGAGGCCGAAGCCCAGCACCGCCACGAGGTTGAAGATCACGTTGACCACGCCCGACACCGACAAAAAGATCAGGGGACGGCGGGTGTCACCGTAGGAGCGGAGGATGGAAGCAAGGTAATTGTAGAGCAGGCAGGCGGGCATGCCGCAGAAGTAGGCGCGCATATACGGCACCGCCTCGGCCATGACCTCGTCGGGTGTTTCCATCAGGGCGAGCAGAGGCTCTGCCATGATAAAGCCAAACACGGCAACCACAATGCCACCCACAACGGAGGCGACGACCGAGGTACTGATGAGCCGACGAACGTCGTCGTAGCGCTTCGCACCGAAATCCTGCGCCGCCATAACGCCCGCGCCCACCGAAAGGCCCATGAAAAGCTGGACGATGAGATTGATGAGCGAGCCACAGCTCCCCACCGCGGCCGATGACATCGGGCCGGAATAACGTCCCACCACCACAAGGTCAGCGGCGTTAAAAAGCAGTTGAAGAAAACCCGTCGCCACCAGCGGGAGCGTGAACAGAATGATGCGGAGGAACAGCGGCCCTTGCGTCAGGTCGGTCTTGGATCGAACAGTAGACATGGAAAGTGTAACACCGGCTTTCTTTATGTGTTGTGGGAAACCGCGTGAGCTTCCCTTTACGTGTAAAAAACCATACAATCTATTATACAAGATTTCCACCGTAAAGTCAACCGCTGTGCAAAAAATGTTGCACTTTTTTGTTCCGCCCGCGCGCAATGTGAACAATATGTAAAATTTTCTTTCGCCTATTTACAAAAAGATGCAATCATGGTATAATGGCAGAGCATGACATGCACACGGCTACGCGGATACCGCCGTCAAATGCCCCTCTGCTTGGGTGGCAGACGGCACTTCACCAACCGGTTGCTGTGTGGATGCCGAATTTATTTTGAAAGGTGAAAAAAACCATGACCAACCAGGAAAAGCAAGCTATCATTGCTCAGTACGCCATCCACGAGGGTGACACCGGCTCGCCCGAGGTTCAGATCGCGATTCTGACCTACCGCATCAACAGCCTGACCCAGCATCTGAAGTCCAACATGAAGGACCACCACAGCCGCCGCGGTCTGCTCAAGATGGTCGGTCACAGACGTAATCTCCTCGGTTACCTCCAGAAGGTAGACATCAACCGCTACCGTGCCATCATCGAGAAGCTGAACCTGAGAAAGTAAGCAACCACAGGGAGTGCGGAACGGCTGCCACACGGCGGACGCTCCCACTCCCTTGCGTTTTGTTCGCCCTCACCGCCGCCGCCGTGCGACAAGATGCGACGAAACGCGACCGTTTCCCTACCCTTACGTATCCCCTCGGGCTTGCGCTGGATTAGTCCTTAACCGCGCATCGGAGCGCATCCGATGCGCCGTTAAGTGCTAAACCTCCGTAAGTCCACATCAAACAAAAATACAAAAAATGGAGGAATGAAAACATGTACAGCATCATCAGCTCCGATATGGAGTTCACCAAGTTCAAGAAGTACGAGTACACCCTTGCGGGTCGTCCCCTCGTCATTGAGACCGGCAAGCTCGCAGGTCTGGCCAACGGCTCCTGCCTCTGCCGCTACGGTGACACCGCCGTTCTCTGCTGCGCCACCGCTTCCGAGAAGCCCCGTGAGGGCATCGATTTCCTGCCCCTGTCGGTAGACTTCGACGAGAGAATGTACGCCGCAGGCAAGATCCCCGGCGGTTACCTCAAGCGCGAGGGTAAGCCCTCCGAGAAGGCCGTCCTGACCAGCCGCGTCATCGACCGTCCCGTTCGTCCCCTGTTCCCCAAGGATCTGCGTAACGACGTAGCCCTGACCCTGACCGTTATGTCGGTCGACCACGACTGCTCCCCCGAAATCACCGCTATGATCGGTGCCTCCATCGCTCTCTCCATCTCCGACATTCCGTGGAACGGCCCCATCGCAGGCGTGTTCATGGGTCTGGTTGACGGCGAGATCGTGGTCAACCCCACCGAGGCACAGCGCAAGGTCAGCGATCTTGAGCTGACCGTGGCTTGCTCCATGGAGAAGGTCGTCATGATCGAGGCAGGCGCCAACGAGGTTGACGACGACACCATGTTCGAGGCCATTATGAAGGCTCACGAGGAGTGCAAGGGTATCCTTGGCTTTATCAACAACATCGTTGCCGAGATCGGCAAGCCCAAGTTCTCCTACCCCTCCGGTGATCTCGATCACGATATGTTCGACAAGGTCTTCGCCTTCTGTGAGAAGGACGTTATGGCCGCTCTCGACACCGACGACAAGACCGTCCGCGACGCGCGCATGGTTCCCGTTAAGGACGCCATCAGTGCCGAGTTCTCCGAGGAGTATCCCGAGATCGCTTCCATCCTGGACGAGCTGGTCTACAAGATCCAGAAGAAGATCGTCCGCCGCTGGCTGCTGGTCGACAAGAAGCGCGTAGACGGCCGTTCCATGAACACCATCCGTCCCCTCGGCGCCGAGGTCGGCATCCTGCCCAGAACTCACGGCTCGGGTCTGTTCACCCGCGGCCAGACTCAGGTATTGACCGTTGCCACCCTGGGCACCCTCAACGAGTCCCAGATGCTGGACGGTATCGACAACGAAACCTCCAAGCGCTATATGCACCACTACAACATGCCCGGCTTCTCCACCGGTGAGGCTAAGTCCACCCGTTCTCCCGGCCGCCGCGAGATCGGCCACGGCGCACTCGCTGAGCGCTCCCTGATCCCCGTTCTCCCCTCCGAGGCAGAGTTCCCC
>JAEIGA010015598.1_pt1 | contig 11562 bp, 8 predicted proteins | sample 9270691 | NCBI WGS metagenome assembly JAEIGA01 (sample SAMN17057246, study PRJNA624740) | gut metagenome | biome: biome; isolation source: fecal sample | host: Bos grunniens | place: China: Xizang | collected 2019
AGGCTGACCTTCTTGCAAGCGCAAAGGGCTTTGCAGCTTACCAGTTCGCTATGTACGGAATGAACAATGTTCCAGAGGAGCAGCTTGAGGCATTTGCAAAGAACATCCTTTCACAGGAGGAGCAGGGCAGAAGAATCCTTGACAAGGTTGAGGATGACAAGACATTCGACGCCGTACGTGAGGTTGTTACTCTCAAGAAGAAGAAGATCTCGGTTGAGAAATTCCGCGAGTTGAAATAATCATTGACTTAAGGTCGGCTCGCAAGGCCGACCTTTTTATTTTATATCATATGAATAAGGAGTTTGAAAAATACGCACGTCTGGAGCATCGTATCAGTTCCATGACAATGCATAGATATGAGTCTGTGCTTGATGGTTACATCAATCCTACCATCCTTGAGGAGAGGAAACTTAACGTGGCTTCAATGGATGTGTTCAGCCGTCTCATGATGGATAGGGTAATTTTCCTTGGTGTACCTATCGATGACGATGTTGCAAACATCATTACAGCTCAGCTTCTCTTTCTTACCTCTAACGACAGCACAAGCGACATTTCCCTTTACCTCAACACTCCAGGCGGAGTCGTTTCATCGGGACTCGGTATCTATGACACCATCCAGCTTATCGAGCCTGATGTAGCTACCATCTGTACAGGTATGGCGGCGTCAATGGGTTCAGTGCTTCTTTGCGCTGGTGCAAAGGGAAAGAGGTCTGCCCTTCCTCATTCAAGAGTCATGATCCATCAGCCTCTCGGCGGTGCAAGAGGTCAGGCTTCTGACATCCTCATCGCTGCACAGGAGATCGAAAAGACTAAGAAGGAACTCTATCAGATCATTTCCGAGCATTCAGGACAGCCTATTGAGAAGATCTACGCTGACGGAGACCGTGATTTCTGGATGACATCACAGGAGGCTCTCGAGTATGGCATGATCGACGAAATCCTTACAAAGAAGACCCGTTGATATGGCGAAGGAAAGAAAACAGACCAGCTACTGTATGTTCTGCGGCAGGACTGAAAAGGAGGTGCCTCTCCTTCTTCAGGGACTTGACGCATGCATCTGTTCGGATTGCATCAGACTTGCCCAGGACTACATCAAGGACTTCGACAAGTCGAAGGCTCCTGTCGTGCAGGAGAAGGTCGAGAGTGAGTACAAGCCAAAGGATATTCACGCACATCTGGACCAGTATGTAATCGGTCAGGATAGGGCGAAGAAGCTTTTGTCCGTAGCGGTGTATAACCATTACAAGAGACTCAACAACAACCTTTCGGACGATAACGAGCTCGAACTTGAGAAGTCAAATGTCCTCATGGTAGGACCGACCGGTACAGGTAAGACCTTGCTGGCCAAGACTATAGCAAAGCTCCTCAAGGTCCCTTTCACAATCGTAGACGCAACTGTCCTTACTGAGGCTGGTTACGTGGGCGAGGATGTGGAGAGCATACTTTCACGCCTTCTCCAGGAAGCTGACTATGATGTTGCAAAGGCTGAAAGAGGCATCGTGTTCATTGACGAGATCGACAAGATCTCTCGCAAGAGCGACAATCCTTCCATTACAAGGGACGTGTCAGGCGAGGGTGTTCAGCAGGCCATGCTGAAGCTTCTCGAGGGGAGCGTTGTGAATGTTCCGCCTCAGGGAGGTCGCAAGCATCCTGAGCAGGAATTCCTCCATGTTAATACCCAGAACATCCTCTTCATCTGTGGCGGTGCATTTGAGGGAATCGAGCGCAGGATCGCTCAGCGTCTCAATACCCAGGTGATCGGTTTCGGTTCGTCAAACAAGCCGAAGGTGGACAAGGATAACCTTCTCAAGTATGTGGAGGCGCAGGACCTCAGGTCTTACGGACTTATCCCTGAGATCATCGGACGTCTTCCTGTCATCACATACCTTGACCATCTTGACAGGGATGCCCTCAAGAGGATCCTCACAGAGCCGAAGAATGCCCTTCTCAAGCAGTACCACAAGATGTTCGAACTTGATGGCATCAAGCTGACAATAGAGCCGGAAGTACTTGATCTCATTGTAGATACATCCATCGAGAACAAACTCGGTGCGCGAGGTCTCCGTTCAATCTGCGAACAGATCATGACGGATGCAATGTACGACGCTCCATCATCGGGAAGAAAGACATTCAAACTTACTCTCGAGTATGCAAAGGAAAAACTCAGCAAGTAATAAGAAATTTTTTAAAAATATGCCTTCTGGTGTTGCTCAATTGAAAAAAGTGTCCTATACTTGCACCGGATTTAATACTAACAGGAATTAAGTGAGTTTAGAATATGTCTACTACAACTAAGAAGAGAGGAGTTGTCAGCTTTGAGAACATGTCAGAGGAGTTGGCAGCAGCATTTGCGGAGAAGTATCCTAAGGGATATAGTGACTATTTCCCGGATCTTGTAAAGTATGACAAGCCGGATGGCACATCGTTCTATGCAGTGATGGTAGAGATACCTGAGGCAATCTACCTTGTGAAGATCAAGGTCAAGACTGATGATGCAGAGGATATTGAGCGTTGGCTTGATGGTGAGGATAATGATGATGCTGATGGAGAGGACGGAGAAAGCCTTCCTGACGACAACATTTCCCAGTATTCAACTGAAGACGACGGAGCAGACGCATAAAGCGCAGTATGATGATATAAAAGCCGGCCTGAATAATTCAAGGTCGGCTTTTTTTCTTATATTTGTATGTTTTTGAAACCTATGGGAAAGAAATTCAGCATAAGGAAGATATCGTCTTCGTTCAGACGCCTCGTAAGCGGCATGCCTGAACGTGATGTGATGATGGTTCTTTCCCTCGTCGTCGGCATCGCCTGCGGTCTTTCGGCAGTACTTCTCAAGAGCGCAATCGAATTCATTCACCATTCCATCACATCCTGGTTCGACGGAGTCGCCTACAGTGCCCTCTATCTCATCTATCCTGGTATCGGTATGCTGATTGCGATGCTCTTCGTCAAATATGTGGTCAAGGACAACATCGGTCACGGTGTAACCAAGGTACTCCATTCCGTATCAAAGAATGAGTCGAAGATCCGTCCGCATAACATGTGGTCGTCGATGGTCGCTTCATCTGTCACTATCGGATTTGGAGGATCCGTCGGTGCTGAGGCTCCGATCGTTTATACCGGTGCAGCCATCGGTTCGAATGTGGCCAGGTACATGGGTCTGTCATACAAGAACATGACCATCCTGCTCGGATGTGGCGCTGCCGGTGCGGTAGCAGGCATTTTCAAGGCTCCGCTTGCCGGTGTACTCTTCACTCTGGAGATCCTCCTCTTCAACATCTCCATGAGTTCCATCCTTCCGCTTCTCCTTTCGACGATTTCCGCAACCGTGATATCATATATCTTCTTCGGAGACCAGACGGCCTTTGAATGTACGATATCCGAGTTCACGATGCACAACATACCGTTCTACCTTATCCTCGGTATCTTCAGTGCGGCTTGTTCGGTATATTTCACCAGGACGACTCTCTGGCTTGAGGATAAGATACGTTCGATCAAGGGAACATATGTACGCTGGCTGGTTTCGGCCTTCTGCCTTGGTCTCCTGATCTTCCTTTTCCCTCCGCTCTATGGTGAGGGATACGAGCATCTCCATATCCTTCTCAACGGTGGAATGATCGATTTCGAGGGTCAGACCATACTTGCGTTCTTCATGAACAGTGAGTGGTCGATCCCTGTATTCTTCCTGCTGATCCTAATCCTCAAGGTGTTCTCTATGTCGTTCACGAATGCCGGTGGAGGAGTCGGAGGTACATTCGGTCCTACACTTTTCATCGGTGCCATTGCAGGATTCTTCGTTTCCAGGACCATCAACCTTGTAGGTGGCGGCGGTGTCGTTCCGGAACAGAACTTCGTCCTTGTCGGCATGGCTGGTCTCATGGCAGGTGTCATGCAGGCTCCGATGACCGCGATCTTCCTTATCGCAGACATGACAGGAGGATACGAACTTCTCATTCCGCTGATTCTTACATCTACGGTTTCATATGCGGCTACAAGGGCCGTCGAACCTTATTCCATCTATACGAAACGTATTGCCAAGAGGGGAGAGCTGCTTACTCATGACAGCGATCAGGCCGTCCTCACCCTCCTCAAGACAAGCGACCTTATCGAGTCTGATTTCATGACCGTGAAGATCGATGCTACATTGGGAGAGCTTGTAGAGGTTGTGGCGACTTCCAAGAGAAACATTTTCCCTGTAGTTGACAGCAGCAACCGTTTCCATGGATATGTCTCCCTTGAGAACATCCGTCAGAACATGTTCAATCCTGACCTTTATGAGAAGATGCATGTCTATAACTTCATGATGTCTGCGCCGGCTTATGTCTATGTGGATGAGAAGATGGACAGCGTGATGAACAAGTTTGAGGAGACGCGGGCGTGGAATCTTCCGGTTGTGGATCATGACAGGACCTACGTGGGATTTGTTTCCAAGTCCAAGATATTCTCGGCTTATCGTGATCAGCTGAAACAGGTTTCGCATGATTGATTCAGTGGGTGTGAAGTTATTTTAATTGAATATGAAGGAAATATATATAAAGAGCATTGCGGGGAGGGTTGGAGTTAAGGAATGGCAGGTGGAGAACTGTGTCAAGCTGTTTGACGAAGGTGCTACCATTCCGTTCATCAGCCGTTACCGAAAGGAGAGGACAGGCGGTCTTGACGAGGTTGCAATCGCTGAGATCAGACATTGGACAGACGTCTATGTCGAGATGGACAAGCGCAAGGCTACTGTACTTGAGACAATAGGACAGGCCGGGGCTCTTACTCCTGAACTTCAGTCCAGGATCGAGTCATGCGTTGAGTCGCGTGAACTAGAGGATCTCTACCTTCCGTTCAAGCCGAAGAGACGTACACGTGCTACTGCTGCCAAGGAGCTTGGGCTTGAACCTCTGGCAGACAGGATGTATGACGTTGCCGTGTCGGATCCTGTTTCTGAGGCTCGTAAATATGTCAAGGGAAAGGTGGAGAATGTCGACGCGGCGCTTTCAGGAGCACGTGACATCATTGCGGAGCGACTCAGCGAGACGGCTTCAGTAAGGGAGACTGTCAGACAGATATTCAAGACCAGACGCCTTGTTGCCAAGGCTACAAAGAAGGCAACAGGTCCTGAGGCTATGAAGTACAGGTCTTATTTCGACTATTCGGAATCCCTTGAACGCATTGCTCCGCACAGACTTCTTGCAATCCTCCGTGCCGAGGAGGAAGGTTTCCTTACAGTGAAGATCGATGCTGATGCAGAAAAGTGTGGAAAGAAGATATATTATGACTTCTGCCAGGAAAGACGCTATCCTTCTGCAGCTCTCGCGGAACAGATGCATATGGCCTTCGATGATTCCTTCAAGAGGCTCATCGAACCTTCGATTACTAATGAAGTGATCAGGGAAGCAAAGGAAAAGGCGGATATCGAGTCCATCAGGATATTCGGCGAGAATCTGCGTCAGCTGCTTCTTGCGCCTCCGGTAGGTCAGAAGAGGGTGCTTGCAATCGACCCTGGATTCAGGACGGGATGCAAGGTCGTGTGTCTCGATGAGCAGGGAAATCTTCTCCATAATGAGGCCATCTTCCCGCATCCGCCTGCAAATGAAAAGATAAAGGCCATCCAGGCAGTCTCTGCCATGGTCCAGAAATATGGAATCGAAGTCATAGCCATAGGTAACGGAACAGCAAGCCGTGAGACCGAGGAATTCATCAAGAGGGTGCCGCTTCCGACAGGCGTCCGCGTCTTTACCGTAAGTGAGGACGGTGCGTCGATCTATTCGGCATCCGAGGTGGCAAGGGCGGAGTTCCCTGAATATGACGTGACTGTCCGCGGTGCCGTATCCATCGGAAGAAGGCTCATGGATCCTCTTGCGGAACTTGTTAAGATTGACCCTAAGTCTCTTGGAGTGGGTCAGTATCAGCATGACGTGGACCAGTCTCTTCTTAAGGAAACCCTGGACAATACCGTTGAGAGCTGTGTGAATAATGTCGGTGTAAACCTCAATACAGCAAGTAGTTATCTCTTGAGCTACGTGTCCGGTATCGGTCCTGCGCTCGCAGAGAACATTGTGGAGTATCGCGCTGCCAACGGAGCATACAGGTCCCGTAAGGAACTCCTCAAGGTGAAGAGGCTTGGCGACAAGGCTTTCGAGCAGTGTGCGGGATTTCTCCGTATCCAGGATGCCGACAATCCTCTTGACAATTCGGCAGTCCATCCTGAAGCATATCATATCGTCGACAGGATGGCAAAGGATATGAAGGTGACTGCTAAGGAACTCGTGGGAAATGCTGAATTGTGCTCGGGAATCGATGCATCTAAGTACGTGACAGGGGAGTTTGGACTTCCGACAATCAATGACATCATCCAGGAACTCAAGAAGCCGGGACGTGACCCTCGTGAAAGCGCTCAGACCTTTGAGTTTGCCCATGATATCAAGACCATGGAAGACCTTAGGACAGGTATGGAACTTCCAGGCATTGTGACGAACATTACCGCATTCGGTGCGTTCGTGGATATCGGAATCAAGCAGAACGGCCTCATCCATGCATCTCAGATGGGCGTCAAGGGAATGGCTGACCCATCGAAGGTTCTCAAGCTCCATCAGCAGGTCAAGGTGACGGTCATCTCCGTCGATTTGGACCGTGGCCGAATCGGACTCCGTCTCTGTTAGGTGGATAAATGCAAACAGATTCCCCGGTTGTGCGTGAGCGAAGCATATATCCATGCTTCTGCGCAGCGAGCCACAACCGGGGAATCTGTTTTCCTGTAAGTTTCTAGTATGTCAGGGCTGTTTCGTAATAGGTGTCGAAACATGGGTAGCTCTCAAGAGGAGCAGGAGTGCAGAATTCCACGCCTTCGAATATTGACGAATCTGTCTGTCCCGCAGGCTCATGGACTTCCAGTTCAGCGTTGATTCCCTCAAGTCTTACATTGACCTTTCCGTCCTTGTATCTGTAGTGAAGGGTTCCGTCACCGATCTTGACCGAGGTCTCGATCCATGTGATTTCGGCAGGAAGCTTAGGCTCGATCACGATGACTCCGTTGAGGAGGTCAGGCCTGATACCGAGGAAATGCTGGTACCATACTCGAAGATGTTCCGCATTGCTCCATGCCTGAAGGAAGGTTCCCGAACGCTTCACCCATGATTCACCATCTCGTGGATGGGCATCCGCATTTTCGCTGAGACTTCCGACTGCACCCTCATGCAGGGCCTGTCTGTTCATGTTCTTGAAAAGTTCCCATGCAGCATCCACCTGTCCGTATTCAATCATCCTCTGCATTGCAATTCCGTTGTTCCATAGCCAGATCGTTCCGTTGTGGTATGCGTCATCCTTGTGGTAGTAATGCCAGTTTTCATGCTGCGGATGGAACTGACTATCCCACTGTGCCAACGATGCGACTCCCCATGGATATACGAGTTCTTCCCATGTGCGTCTGGTGACCTTCTGCTTGAAGTCGTCGTCGCTCACAAGGTCAAAGCAATAGAGCTGGTTCGGGCGGAACTGCAGGTCGGGACTTCCGTCTGCGTTGATATGGTCATAGATATATGATCCCTCCTTGTTGCAGAAATCGCGTTCGAAATTGCTTGCCATATGGACGGCAAGTCCGCTCCAGTCCTCTGCAGAAGCCATGTCGTCCAGCATCGCGGCAATCTTGCTTCCGGCTACCAGCTGGGCGTACCAGAGGGCCTGGATGTCATTAGCCCTGTTTCCGCGAGGAGAGCCCGGGATGCCGTTGCGTTTAACGTCCATCCATGTGTCGGCATCAGCATGAGTAAGGTATCCCTTTTCGTCGATATAGTTCTTTATGGAAGCATCGATGCTCATCTTTATGGCTGGGTAGAGTTCATGCAGGAACTCTGTATCTCCTGAATATTCAGCGAGTTGAAGTGCCTGGATGACGAACCTTGGCGTGCCGTCCGTGGTGTTGTAGAGGATGCCTTCAAGATTTGCCCTGTTAGGGATTCTTCCGTATGTTTCCGATTCTGGGTCGGTATCCTGAAGTTTTGCAAAGTCGTTGAGGATTGCCTTTGCAACCTCGAACTGGCCGGTCACAAGACAGGCTCCCGGCATGGATATGAACATGTCTCGGCCCCAGTATTCGTTGAACCATGGGAGTCCGGCATAGATGCCGTTGCCCTGTTGCTCAGTGATGAGTTCGTCCATTGTGATGGTGATCCAGTTCAATGCCTTGTCGAGTTCCGGAAGGTTCGACCTTGTCGGGTTGTACTCGGTGACAAGGGAGTTTATCCTCTCCTTTCTTGCCTTTGCCATCCTGTCCCCGTTTTTAAGGAACTCTTCGTAAAGTCTCTCGCATTCTTCCTCGGTTCCGTAAGTGAGCACGATGTCCTTTGTTCCTGCCCATCCGAGTCTTATGCGCATGTCCGGGGCCTCTTTCGGAATGAAGAAGTTGCCGCTGCCCTTCATGTATGACTCATGTTCAAGCAGGCTGTGGTCAAGGCTGATCGAGACCATCTTGGCTTCGGTCTCTACTGAGATGTGGATGATCGGAAGGTCATCGACCATGCGGAATGTCTCGACTGCATTGTCCCACCTGCGGACCAGCCTGTCAGGATAGACCGTACATTCGGCCTCTGACCTGTCAAGTGCTTCTCCGTCAAGACTGATGGTATAGTCGGCAAGGATGCGTTTCTTGGCAATGTTCCAACCTGAATACCACTGCAGTTCTTCCTGGTGGGTGGTGCCATACCAGTATCCCGATTTCTTGTCGGTATAGGAGTATTCGCGGTTCTCTTCAGCGCTGACTTCTACTCCGATTGTATCAATGTATGTCTTGTTCTGCGTGCATGAAACGGTCATCAAGACAATGGCTGCCGTTTTGCATATGGATTTTGTGTGCATGACTGTTTTGAATTAATAATTTACTAAGTTAGCAACTTTCTGCCATTTTTTAATAACTTTGTATGTTTTGTAGTAATAAACCTAAAGCATTATAAAAATGTATAGAATCGTTACAAAGGATATGCTGACTCCGACAATCTGCCGAATGAAGGTAGAGGCTCCTCGTCTTGCTTCCGCAGCGCTGCCGGGACAGTTCCTCATAGTGAGGGCTGATGAGCATGGAGAGCGTATTCCTCTTACAATCAGTGACTATGACAAGGAAGCCGGTACGGTGACCATCGTGACACAGCGTATCGGAGCTTCTACTACGGAGATATGTTCATATGAGGAGGGTGATTCCTTTGCGGATGTCGTAGGACCTCTCGGCATTCCGTCAGACTTTACGGAAATGCCTGCGGAGGAACTTGCAGGAAAGAGATATGTATTCATTGCGGGTGGAGTGGGTACTGCACCGGTGTATCCACAGGTAAAGTGGCTCCATGAAAGGGGAGTCGCAGTCGATGTGATCATTGGAGCAAAGACCAAGGACCTCGTGATCTACAAGGAAGAGATGTCTGCGGTCTGCGATAATCTTTACATATGTACAGACGACGGATCTGAGGGATTCCAGGGACTTGTGACTGCAATGCTCGAGAAGCTTGTGAACGAGGATGGAAAGGTCTATGACCAGGCAGTGGCAATCGGTCCTATGATCATGATGAAGTTCGCGACCCTTACCTGTAAGAAACTTGATCTTCCGGTAATCGTATCCCTCAATACCCTTATGGTGGATGGAACGGGAATGTGTGGAGCGTGCCGCGTGACAGTAGGTGGCAAGGTTCGTTTCGCATGTGTGGAAGGCCCTGAGTTTGACGGATATCTTGTCGATTTCGATGAGGCAATGCGTCGTCAGAGAATGTATGTGTCGGAAGAGAAGGATGCTACAGAGCATCATGTATGTAGAATAGGGAGGGGAAAATAATGGCAAACAGGATTCCAAGAGTTCCTGTCAGAGAACAGGATCCGAAAGTACGTGCTACCAATTTTGATGAGGTATGCTACGGATATAATGTCGAGGAGGCTCAGCTTGAGGCTTCAAGATGTCTCAACTGCAAGAATCCACGCTGTGTGGCAGCCTGCCCGGTAAGCGTGAAGATTCCGGATTTCATAGCAAAGGTGGCTGAGGGCAACTTTGTGGAGGCTGCTGCTGTGATCGCACAGGATTCGTCGCTCCCTGCTATCTGCGGCCGCGTATGTCCGCAGGAGACGCAGTGTGAAGGAAGCTGTATCCTTGGCATCAAGAGCGAGCCGGTGGCTATCGGAAAGCTCGAGCGTTTCGTCGCTGATTGGAGCCGCGAAAACGGTGGAGTGAAGCCTCAGATACCTGCACCGAACGGCCATAAGGTGGCCGTAATCGGCAGTGGTCCTGCAGGCCTCGCATGTGCATATGACCTTGCGAAGCTCGGTTATGATGTGACCATCTTCGAAGCCCTTCACCGTCCAGGCGGAGTGCTTGAGTACGGTATTCCGGAGTTCCGCCTTCCTAAGGACAAGATCGTCGCAGCTGAGATTGCAGATGTAAAGGCTCTTGGAGTGAAGATCGAGACCAATGTTATCGTCGGAAGGACAGTGACTGTCGACAGCCTCATGGATGAGGAGGGATTCTCTGCGGTATTCATCGGATCAGGAGCAGGTCTTCCAAGGTTCATGAACATCCCAGGCGAGCATTACAATGGAGTGTTCTCGGCAAATGAGTTCCTTACAAGAAACAACCTTATGAAGGCATATCGTCCGGATTACGATACCCCTATCCATACGGGTAAGAAGGTTGTTGTCGTAGGTGGAGGAAACGTTGCTATGGATGCGGCTCGTACAGCCCTCAGGCTTGGTGCCGAGACTACTATCGTATATCGTCGTACCGAGAAGGAACTCCCTGCCCGTCAGGAGGAGGTTCACCACGCAAAGGAGGAAGGCATCAATTTCGCGATGCTGACTAATCCTGTAGAGGTTATCGGTGATGAGAACGGTTGGGTAAAGGCTGTGAAGTGTATCCGCATGGAGCTTGGTGAGCCAGATGAAAGCGGCCGTCGCAGTCCGGTTGAGGTGCCGGGTTCTGAATTCGAGATCGAGACAGATACTGTAATCATGTCTCTCGGTACGTCGCCTAATCCTTTGATTGCCAAGACGACAGCAGGACTTGAAACAAATCGACGCGGATGTCTTGTTGCAGACGAGAACGGCGCAACAACCCGTCCAGGCGTATTTGCCGGCGGTGATGCAGTGACTGGTGCTGCAACTGTCATCCTCGCAATGGGTGCAGGCCGTAAGGCAGCCGCTGCAATCCACGAATATATCCAGAACAGATAATCTGTCAGTCATCCTGTCAGACAATAAAACAGATCCCCATCAGGGAAGAAAGCTAAGCTTTCCGACTGATGGGGATCTGTCTTATATCTTGTTCAACTATTTGCTGAACTGTGCTCTGAGTGCCTCGTTCTTGGCATCGGCATCAGAACCCTTGATTCCGAAATAGAACTTGATCTTAGGCTCAGTACCTGAAGGACGTACGGTCACAACATCGCCGGCCTCATTGTAGAACTGGAGTACATTTGACGAAGGAAGACCTGTCTCTTCTGGCTTGGTGTAGTCGATGACCTTAATTACTGGTGATCCGGCAAGTTCCTTAGGAGGATTGTTGCGGTAGTCAACCATCATCTGAGCGATCTCCTCAAGTCCTGC